>JAEEGK010004369.1_pt1 | contig 34764 bp, 24 predicted proteins | sample 8958771 | NCBI WGS metagenome assembly JAEEGK01 (sample SAMN16246547, study PRJNA631951) | gut metagenome | biome: gut microbiome; feature: rumen; material: SC-attached | host: Bos | place: Iran: Karaj | collected 2018-10 | reverse complement strand
AGTAGTCATAACTATAACACAAATGATGCATGAAATAAATGAATCTGATTAACTCCGAGGAAGCCGGAAAAGTGACAGGAGGAGTAGTAAACTCCTGTTTGAGCTTGTACATGATTCCCGTATGCGAGTCGTATGACGTCTATCCGTTCTGCGGGAAGAAGGATATCCTCGAGCCATGCTCCGTCAGACACTTTGACACCTGCTATCTTAAATTTTCTATTGATCCTTGCATGCCAGCCAGGGTCGCCATCATCCCTCCTCAGTGCACGACGAAGTTCTACCTTCCAATGTAACCAAACGGAAATGCCGAAAAACCGTCAAAAAAAGTAGGCGAAAACTAATAACGAATTAATCATGAAAAAAATGAATCTTCTCAATGCTGAAGAGGCAGGAAAAGTAAACGGCGGAGCCGTAAACCCAGGAATACCGGGCTGTAAACATTTCGATTTCAAAGTCTGCTACTTCAACTACATTCCTGGATGCGGAACACGTGACCTTATCGTCTACAGACCAGGTGATGAAAAACCTAGTCTCTAACAAAAACAATTAATCTTTAAAACTAATTAATCATGAAGAAATTGAATCTTCTCAATGCTGAAGAGTCCGCAAAGGTGAATGGCGGAAGAAACAGAAGACCGGACATCCCGTCATGCGGAACATTTGACATCAAGTATTGTACTTATAATTATTTCCCAGAGTGCAACAAATGGGAATTGTCGTTCCCTATCGAGGTTGAGGACGTCTTTACAAAAGACTAATCCAACCAGAAAGAACCGGTCCGCGGCAGCACCTAGACACATGCTTGTCGCGGACATTAAAACAACAAAACCAAAGGAGAAACAATCATGTTAAAGGCTAAAGACATTCATCTTATCACTACAGATACATCCATAGTTCTGTTCTTCCATGCTGCAACGCTGCAGATGTACCCTCTCGACAAAAAGGAAGACAAGGAGTTGCTGGAATTCCTGAAGAGCTTGTCCGAGGATGGCACCAGAAAGACAAAGAAAAAATACGGGGAGAAATATGAAGAATGCCTCGAGTTCGTAAGTAAGACAATCTCAGAAGGGCCGAGATGCGGGTATTCCAGAATCAAGACGGATGAAGCCTCATACAATCAGGTGATATTGCCAATCGCCGCCAGCTGCAACCTCGCCTGCCCTTATTGTTTCGCCCAGACAGACGGAGGTTTCCACTTCGGCGCATATGACGAGAAGAAGATTGCTGCCACTATTGACTATGTAGTCGAGCACAGCAACGGAAAGCCGGTGTCATTCTCATTCTTCGGAGGAGAGCCTCTTCTCAGGTTCGACCTCATGAAATTTACCGCCAACTATGTAAAAGAGAAACATAAGGACGTCCAGATCGGATTCGGAATAACCACGAACGGAACAATACTGAACGACGAGATCATAGAGTTCTTCAGGGAGAACCGCATGAAGGTGCTCGTAAGCATCGACGGCCCTGACAACGAGTTCAACTTAAGGCATTACAGACAGGGAGGAAAGAGCATACACGACGTGCTTGCAAACATTAAGAGACTGCAGGAGGCCAACATTCCTATCGAGCTCCGCGCAACTCTCCTTAACAGCAACCCTTATATCTGCGAGACATTCAAGTTCTTCGAGGAGATGAAGGTGCAGTTTACCATCATTTTCGCTTTCTCTTCCGAGAACACTTCCCATCATTATGCAGAATATGATGACGAAACCATGTCCCATATCGAGAAACAGCTGGACGATCTCTACAACTACTATGCGCCTAAGATCCGCAACCACGAAACAATATACAACTATCGTCTCGGCGAAGTGCTGAACCTGCTCCGCTTCAGGGTAAAGAGGAATGTTTCCTGCGCGGCCGGAAGGACGACATTTACCATCACCTCGAAGGGCGATATCTTCACCTGCGCCCACTTCATGAACAACAAGGACCGCGTTGTCGGAAACATCTACAAGGGCGGACTTGAGAAGGAGAAATGGGAGGCCCTCACACCGCGTCCCGTAATGGAAAGGGCAAAGTGCCGCGCATGCTGGGTAAGAAACCTCTGTAACGGAGGATGCATGGCCCAGATCATCCACGCCGGGCTCAAGAATACCGAGGCTCTTCGCGACGAAGAATGCCACCTTGCAAAGGCAGAATACAGTTTTTACCTGAAACTCAGCTACCTCGCATTGCAGGCTAAAAAGGATGCTGAAACGAGCAAATAAATGCTATATTTGTAGATAAACATAATTAATTCAGATGGCGTTTCCTTTTTATCACCAGATGGACGAGATGGACTGCGGTCCTACCTGTCTCTACATGATAGCATCCTTCCATGGGAAGCAGTATCCGATGGAGAACCTGAGGAAGCTGTGCTATAAGTCGAGGACAGGTGTTTCGTTGCTTGCGCTCAGCGACGCTGCCGAGAAACTCGGGCTGCATTCCACGGGAGTGAAGATCTCCTGGGAGCAGCTCAGGGATGAGGCACCGATGCCGTGCATCGTCCACTGGAACCAGAATCACTATATCATTGTCTATGACATCAAGAAACATGGCAAGGAGTGGTATGTATATGTATCAGATCCTGCCGAAGGCTTGCTGAAGTATCCGGAGAAGCAGTTTCTCAAGTCATGGATCTCGATCAGCGGACCAGATGGCAGTGACGCCAAGGGAATCGCCCTGTTGCTGGAGCCCACTCCGGCATTCTACGAATATCATGACGAAGAGAAGAATCCTACGAAGAAGTTCACTCTTGGTCATCTTGTCAAATACCTGAGGCCTCACAGGCAAAGTATCGTCCAGGTCTTCATCGCGATGATCGTGGCGAGCTTGCTCAGTCTTATTCTCCCGTTCATAACTCAGTCCATCGTGGACCAGGGTATCACTTTGGGACGTCTGGGCTTCGTCAAGACCATGCTGTTCGCCCAGCTGATGATAGTGCTGGGCCAGCTGGCCAATGACCTTATCCGAAGCTGGCTGATGCTCCATATGACCGCCAGGGTCAGTATCTCCCTGATCTCGAACTTCCTCGCGAAGCTGATGAGGCTGCCGATCGCGTTCTTCGACTCGAAGCAGACCGGTGACATCATGCAGAGAATCCAGGACCATGGCAGGATCCAGGACTTCCTCACAAACTCGCTTATCAGCATCGTGATGGCCGGCGTCCTGCTCATTGTCTATGGCGCCATTCTGGGAGGATACAATCTGGGCATCCTGGGCATATTCATGCTGGGATCGATAATTTATGTCGGCTGGATCCTGCTCTTCATGCGCTGGAGAAGGAAACTGGATTACATGAGATTCCAGGAGGCTGCCAACAACCAGAGCAACATCGTGCAGCTCATCGGAGGAATGCAGGATATCAAGCTCAACAACTGCGAGAAGCAGAAACGCTGGGAATGGGAGCGCATCCAGGCCAAGCTGTTCAAGATCAGCATCAAGGGCCTTACCCTGTCGCAGACGCAGCAGGTCGGCGGCACTTTCATTGACCAGACCAAGAACATCATTATCTCCTTCCTTGCCGCAAAGGCTGTGATTGACGGGGACATGACCCTTGGTATGATGACTGCGCTGCAGTACATCATCGGACAGCTCAATGCTCCTGTCAGCCAGTTCATCTCGTTCGTACGGGAGTCCCAGGACGCCACGATTTCCATGGAACGACTCGGAGAGATCCATAACAAGGAGGATGAGGAGCCTGTCACAAGCGAGAAGGTCCACAATATTCCGCTGGATGCGGACCTTGAGTTCAAGGATGTGCTTTTCCAGTATGAGGGACCTCACTCTCCTAAGGTACTGGACAAGATATCCCTGATGGTGCCACATGGCAAGGTCACGGCTATCGTGGGCGCTTCCGGTAGCGGAAAGACTACGATGCTGAAGATGATGCTCGGCTTCTATGCTCCTGTGGAGGGTACCGTCACTCTCGGAGGAATCGAACTGAAGAACTACAGCGAAAGCGACTGGCGTCGAATGTGCGGATGCGTGATGCAGGAGGGGTATATTTTCTCCAATACCATTGCCGAGAACATCGGTCTCTGCGATGACGTCCCGGACATGGAGAGGGTACGGGCAGCTGCCGATACCGCCAATATCAGGGACTGGATCGAGGCGCTTCCTCTCGGATACAACACCAAGATCGGGTCTGAGGGCCATGGCTTGAGTACCGGTCAGAAACAGCGAATCCTGATAGCCAGGGCAGCCTACAAGAACAGTCCGTATCTGTTCTTCGACGAGGCTACCAACTCTCTCGACGCCAACAACGAGAAGGTGATCATGGAGAACCTGGACAAGCTGTTCGAGAACAAGACTGTAGTCATAGTCGCCCACCGTCTCAGCACGGTCCGCAACGCTGACAACATCATCGTCCTCAACAAGGGCCATATCGTGGAGGAAGGCACTCACAAACAGCTTACCGACAAACGTGGATATTATTATGAACTGGTGCGCAACCAGCTGGAATTAGGCAATTGACATGGAAGAGATCAACATTAACATACATAGCTCAGAAGTCCAGGAGATAATGGGTCGCAAGCCGGCCTGGATATTGCGTTGGGGAATCACCATCCTCATCTCCCTTATCTTGGCTTTTGTCCTGTGCTGCTACTTCATAAGGTATCCCCAGACCGTCACGGCCTACATTACCCTGACGTCTGATTATCCTCCTGCCGACCTCGCCGCCAAGGCCAGCGGAATCATTGATTCGGTCTTCGTATCCAATGGGGAGACTGTCAGGAAGGACCAGCTGCTTGCGATGATTTCGAATGCCGCCGATTACAGGGATGTCGCATTTGCCGAGAGTTTCATCTCCCGGGAAGGTGACGGCGTGCCCGAGCTGTCCGGCAACGAGCTTGTGGAACTCCAGAAGCTCAATCTCGGAAACATACAGTCTGACTGGATATCATATCTGTCGGCTTGCTACAATTACAGCGACTATCTCCGCATAGACCAGAACGGCAAGAAGAGGAAACTTCTTGCAGAACAGGTCCAGGGCGCAAAGACTTATTATGGCAAGCTTGAGAAGCAGAGGAGTACCGTGGTGGACGCTCTTGTGTTCGAGAAGAAGAGTCTTGAAAGAGACTCGATACTGCATGTCAAGAAGGCTATCTCGGACCAGGAGTATGAGACCTCACTGAAATCATATGCATCCATGAGGAACAGCCTCGCCGGATTTGATGCGGAGATGACTAGCGCATATCTCAACAGGCTCCAGCTGGAGCAGCAGATTCTTGAGCTCGGAACCCAGGGCAAGATTGAGGAGAATGAATACCTGAGGCTGATCAGCCAGGCCAGGAGCCGGTTCCAGGGAAGTCTGGCCCTGTGGAAGGAGCAGTATGCGATTATCGCGCCTTATGATGGCGTGGTTTCGCTCCAGAACGTATGGAACCGTGGCCAGCATATAACTACCGGTGAAATCATAGCGAGCGTGTCTGCAACCGAAGGGACTGCCGTAAAAGGAAGGCTCAAGGTTCCGTCCCTCGGTTTCGGCAAGATCGAGAAAGGACAGACTGTCAATATCAAGCTGTCAGGATTCCCATATCTGGAGTTCGGTATTCTGCGCGGAAAGGTCGAGGCTATTTCATCCGTCCCTGAGCTCACGGAGAATGGCCTGCTATATACCATTGACGTTTCGCTTCCGAACGGGCTGGAGAGTACCTACCACAAGACGTTCCCGTTTGTCCAGAACATGGACGGAAGCGCCGAGATCGTCACGGAGGACATGAGGCTGATCGAGCAGTTCGTAAGACCGATCCGCTCTCTCTTCCTGAATAATTGATCGTCTGACGGAGGTTGCCGAAAATCCGGAATAGAGTAGGCCGTCTTTAAACTTTCACTAATCATGAAAATGTCCTTACTTAACAATGAGGAAGCAAGAAATGTAAATGGTGGAAAAGCATGCTCAAAACTCTTCGAGCCTATCAAGCCATGCACAAAAGCAGAGTTCTGCATCCACGGATATGCTGATTATTGCGTATCACATTTCGGAAGCCCTTGCTTCTACGGAGAATTCGCATCAATCTAATTCTCCGTTGCAACAAAAAAACATCCGCTTCATCCCCCATCGGACGAAGCGGATTTTCTGTTTCATTTCCTATCTGTGTCGCTAGGCGAGCTGAGATTCGAAGTTGGAGATGAGGCCTAGGCGGAGGATGGACTTACCTACATTGATGAGGTGGTCGGCGATTCTTTCCGTATCGGATGACAGGGCCTGGTACTGGGAACCAACGTTTGCGGAGCACTGACCTTCGGTAAGGCGCTGGATATGGTTGTTCTCCATCTTCTCGGTAAAGTCATCGATCTGGTCCTCGATGGCATAGCTCTTCTCCAGCGAATGCTTGTCCTTATAGATATATGCCTCCATGGTATTGTCATAGAGTTCCATGACCATGCGACGCAGCTCAGCTATCTCCTCTTTAGCCCTGTCAGAAAACGATTCGTTCATCCTGGCCAGATGCTCGGCATACTCGGTGATGTTCTCGGAGTAGTCTCCAATCCTCTCGAAATCGCTTACGGTCCTGATTGCCGTATTCAGGTACTTCATGTCATATTCGCTGAGCGAAGACTTTTCGGAAAGCCGGACGATGAAATCGATGATCTCGCGATTGAGGAAGTTCAGCTCCTTCTCCGTCTTGTCAAATTTCTGCATGTCGGAGAAGTCCAGCGTGACCACCATGTCCATGGCACGGTTGAAGTTCTCCATCGCAAGCTTGCCCATGCCGATAACCTCCTTCTTGGTCTGGCGGGCAGCCACTGCAGGGGTCTTGAGCATGTTCTCGTCAATATGATAGAACCTCGGAGCATCCGGATCGGCGGCTACCACATCGTCAGGGATGAGACCTGTGACAAGATTGACCAGATTGGACGTCAGAGGCAATATCAGTATCACCGTAGCTACATTGAACACTGTATGGAACATGGCGAGCTGTGTCTGGGGCGCACCCGGGAAGGCCGACTCGAAGATTGAACCGAAGGTCACGCCACCGGTGAACAGCTTGACCAGCCACCCGATGACCATGAATATGACCACGCCGCTGCAGTTGAATATCAGATGGATCATGGCGGTCCTCTTCGCATTCTTGCCGCTGGTCATACCGGCGATGAGCGCGACGACGCAGGATCCGATGTTGGAACCCATGGTCAGGAAGATGCCCTGGTCGAGATTGATGAGGCCGGTGACGACCATGGCGATAGCAACGGAAGTCATGACCGATGAACTCTGGATTATTGCCGTGAAGATCGCGCCGAGCAGCACCAGCAGCAATGGATTGCCGATGCCGGCAAGGAATATCTTGACTGCGTCGATCCTGGCGAAATCAGACATGGACCCGCTCATCATGCTGAGGCCGACGAAGAGCATGCCGAAGCCCGTCAATATGCCTCCGACTCTCTTGACGGACTCTTTTTTCGCGAACATAGCGATGAATGCGCCGATGCCGGCGAATGTCGAGAATAGTATCGTCGTGGAGATCGAGTTGCCTCCGAACATACCCAGAGCGACGATCTGGGCCGTCACGGTGGTACCGATGTTGGCTCCGTAGATTATCGTGGCCGCCTGGGTCAGCGACATGATTCCTGCATTTACGAAACCGATGATCATTACGGTTATCGCACCCGAGCTCTGTATGGCCGCCGTACCGACGGTACCGATGCCGACTCCCAGCAATTTGCTGCCGGAGGCTTTTGAGAACATGTTTTTAAGGCCTTTTGAGCTGACGGACTCGAGATTTGAGCTCATCATCTGGCATGCCACGAGGAAGATACCTATGCCGGCTACCAGCGTCAGGATTGCAGAAGTAATGGTTACAGCGTCCATGCTTAGTTATTTTGACAGGTCTAATTTCGTATATTTTTCGGTGCTTTCAAATATGCCTCGGGGCCTTGGGGGCCAATTTTAATAAAAATGTAATTTTCCGGAGACGTATTCCGGAAATCATGGTGTTTGGATGGTAGATAATAAAGGCACGATTTATGTATTTTTGCGATTGCTAATTTATCGTAAGTGTACCAAGAGATCGAGGAGCTGGAACTGGCCAATGCCTGCTCAGCTGGTGACAGAAACGCAGAAGACGAGCTGTATAGGAGATATGCAGCAAGGGTGTATTCGCTCTGCAGACGATATGTCGGGGACTCGGAAGATGCCAAGGACCTGATGCAGGAGGCGATGGTCAAGTCTCTCGACAAAATCCGGTCTTTCAAGTACTCCGGAAAAGGATCTCTCTACGGGTGGATTGGCAGGATCGCAATAAACCACTCTCTGAATTACATAAATAGACAGCGGCGGCGGATGTTCTCCTTGGACATGATGGTCCGGGATGACATCCCGGAGCCCAACGAAGAGGATATGATGCGGATCTCGGAGGAGACTCTGATCATATTGATTTCTAAGCTTCCTGACATGAGAAGAGCCGTGTTCAACCTGAGTTGCATCGACGGTTATTCCCATAAGGAGATAGGTGAAATGCTCGGAATCTCCGAGAAAGGATCCTCAAGCATGCTTGCCAAGGCAAAGAAGCAGCTGAAGGAAGAAATCTGGAATTATTTAAGAAAGGAAGATCAACTATGAAAAATTGGGAAGACATAGTCAAGGACAAGCTGGAAGGCTACGAAAGCAGTCTCCCGGAGGGAAGCCTTGCCGAGTTCCGCGCCCTTCGCAACGGGGCAGGAAACGCTCTTCCTAAGAAGCGTTATCCTCTTGCCTGGGGAACTCTTCTTATCGCGGCCGCTGCGTGCGTCGCAGCAGTATTGTTCATGAGACAGCCGTCCTCTCCGGAGGACATGATCCAGAAAGTGGAACGTCCGGCAGTGGTTGCCGAAGCCGAGTCGGCGGATGCCCCGGCCCATACCATGGTTGCCCAGGCTGTCACGGCCTCCTCGGCGGAGCAGACCCGTCAGCCTGAAGTACATTCGGTTGGACAGCCGGTCGAGCCGTCGGATGAGACGTCGGTCGGGCAGTCTGGCGAAACCTCGATTGTGCAGTCGGATGAGCATCAGGATAATCAGTCTGAAGGAACGGCAGTCGGTCAGTCTGGTGAGCCGACGGATGAACAATCGGTCGAGCAGTCAGCCGAGCAGTCGGTCGATCATGTAACCGATTGGCCTGACAATCAGGCGTCTGCCATATCGCCGTTTATCCCGGATACACCTAAGCAGGAGGTGAAGAAAATGAAAGTCGGCGCTGCTGCCGGCTGCGTCACAGGTGGAGGGCTGCTTGCTGCGCTGGTACCGAGCCTCAAGAATACCGGGGACAATAAAAGTTATGCTGATATCAGCCCCGTGGGGCATGAATATTCTAACCCGGGCAGGCCCGATTATTTCTATAAAAAGGACAAGGAATTCTGCTTTCCTCTCAAGGCGGGACTTTCCCTGAGGATTCCCATATCCGAGAAGCTGAGCATCACGACCGGGGCGGACTATTCCCGTTATACGACCAGATTCACCTGTCAAGGCATTCCGGATGAGATTCAGGTTGCCCAATACATCGGCATCCCTGTCAGGCTCGACTGGACCATGGCGTCAAACAGATGGCTTGACGTATATCTGGGCGGAGGACTTGAAGGAGACGTGTGCGTTGCCGCCTCATACAAAGGATATTCTGTCGACAAGGACGGCCCGAGCCTGCACCTGATTGGCGCCGGCGGCATCCAGTTCAACCTCTCCCGCAGGCTGGGCATCTATCTGGAACCGCAGCTCAGCTGGACTCTCTGCACCAAGGACCGCGTCCTCGAGACATACCGCAGCCAGGACTCCATCAACTTCCTCCTCGCCACCGGCCTCAGGTTTAAGCTGGGGGACTAAATTTTTTCAAATGAGGGAAAATGTAATTATGGATTACACCCTCACAGACACATTGAGCAACTAAGCGAGCGTGAAATGGATATGATTGATTAACACCGACTTATGCATTTTGCCATGTATCAGAAAGATACATTTCACGCACTTCTGCAACCCCATCTTGAGACAGGACATTTTGATAATTCAGGGAGCAATTATTGTATTTCGGCAATATTCTGCGTACATTTACTTATGCGTATTTACGTACAGTATTATAACCATAAAGATAAATTTATTTTCTACACGTAATCATAATAAAAATGTTTGGGAATATTGTTATAGCAGTGATCTTTATTGACCTGATATACAGCTTGTTTGGTAATGCGGACAGGCAAATCAAGAGGTTCTTCTGGAAGAAAGACATAAAAGCTGATGAAAAGACAAAACGAGAATTCAGACTTCATCACATTGTTCAAGATTTAACAGCCTTAACTGTACTTATAGCTTTCCGATTAACGGAGAATGTGGCTATAGCCGCTGTCGGATTATCCATTGTCATCATACATATGGTGATAATCACGCTCCTTTTCAGAAAGAGAGTCTAGAAGGATCGGCATGCTATGCTCAGCATGATGCGCTGAGCGAGAAAGCGGCGGGTGTCCTCTGGTCGCGGAGGCGGCAGACCATACGGCAAAGGTATAAAAAAGGGCTGCCCGGAAAGGCAGCCCTTGAAGTTATTGCTGTTTCTCGAAGATAATCACATACTCGAGAGGAGCGTTGACGAAGCGGTCCACATCCTTGTAGTGGTCGTCAGTCACCGGGATAGGATCCATCAGATGGAAAGCCAGGGCAAAACAGTTCTCAGGCACGGTAAGCGTCTTGCCATAGACGAACTCATTGACGCCAGGACCCAGGAACCTTGCCTTATGGCCGTTGCCAAGAGTGATCTCCAGAGTCTGGAGGTTCATCGTAAACTCATACTTACCCTTAGGCAGCTGGTTATAGAACCTCGAAAGATCCTCATCCGTACTCTTCCACTTGTAATCCCAGAACTTGCCGTCGTTTCCGGCCCACCAGTTGGTAGTACCCTTGACCTCGGCACCAGCCATCGAAGTGACTGCAATCGACAGTCCATTGTCGGACTCCCTCCAGATAGAATCATTCCAGAGCCAGCTCTTGTCAATCGGGCTGACAAAAGCAGGATCGCTGCCGGAGCCGCCCAGGACAAAGATTCCATAAGGCGAAGAATTGCCGCCATATACCGTCCATTTTCCAGGAAGACTGTTCCAGTCAAAGTCGACCACAACCGGAGGCTCATACTTAAACGCATCATCCCTCGTCATCGAAGCCTCAGGGACCACGAAACCGTCAGGCATCTTCTCAATCTCGACGAACAGCGCACGAGGACGGCAGGCAATCACCCCGTAATCATCCCAAGTGTGGGTCCAGTTGTCCTTTCCGCCCTTGATCTGGAACATCAGGGCCATATGGTCGAGAGTGACGGACAGCGTCGGAGAAGTGCCAGGCATGTCATATGTGCCCGGAGGAAGCATGGTCGCCGTAGTCACGGTGCCGTCAGGCTTAGTGAACGCAATCTCCTGGGCCGACTTCATGGCCCATTTGCCCTCATAGAGAGGATACAGGTCATAGAAACTGCGCAGGTCGATATCCTTGCCATTTTCAGGGTTCTGCGAACCGCTGTAGACGAACCACCAGTTGCGCCCATCCTCGCCGGCATAATTGATGAACGTACCGTCATCCTTCATGACCATGTAATTGTCCTTCAGCGCCTCGATGCCTCGGCCATCCTCATTGTTGAAGCAGCCAGGCTTCTTGAGCAGGTCATATATCTTGGTGCAGTTGTACTCAGGACCGGTACCGCCCCAGAGCTTCATGGAAACAATCCTGTAGGTAGGGATATCCGGCGCAAAAGCAGGAAGTTCGGTCACGATGCCGGCCACCGCAGAGAAAGCCTCCCCGGTGATATGGGCCTTGACCGCATCCCCTACATAGACCTCGGCCGTATAGCCGCTGATGTCCGCAGGAATGATGGAGAAACTATATTTCTCGCCCTTGGCAAAAGAGCCCATGACAGTAACCTCGGAAGCCGAAGCCGTCAGTACCGGCTGCTCTCCGCTGTAATCAGCGACGACATCTCCCGCAATCTTCTCCTGAGTCTTGAAGACCACCTTGGTAGCCCCCTCGAAACCGACGGAGAATGAGACCTTGGAAAGCACCGGACAGAAGAACAGCTGGGAGCCGGACGACTTCGCCACAGCCACCGGAGGCACTATTCCCGATGTCTGGACGGTCGGCAGCACGCAAGTCATCTCCTGTCCCGAAATCGACATCCCCTCAAGAGCCGGGGTTACGGCAAAGAAGGATGTCGAGCCGTCAGCGACGGTCGCAGGGAACTTGGCCACCATCCCGGCCTCTGCCGAATTGGTGAGAGTCTGCACCGAAGATCCGTCATATAGCATAATCACGTCCGAACCGGCCCAGACAGGCTGGGAACCGTCGGCAAGCGTCGCCCATGTAGCAGAGAAGACCACATCGCCGGACAGGCCCTCGCCGGGAGCGACCGGCTGTTCAGTCTGGCCCTGAGATTCCCCGACTTCAGGGATTTCAATTACTTCGCCGCAAGAAGACAGCATTCCCGCGACTGACAGGCTAAGCAAAAGTGTATGAACTTTTTTCATATCCATGTATTTTTTTATTTCTTAAAAATGGCGGCGGCGAAATCACGCAGCTGCTCTCTCCAGAACTGCCACTGATGGCCATAAGCGGCATCATGGCTCTGATAGACGATGCCGGCCCTGTCGAGGCGGCGGCATAATTCCAGATGACCCTCCCAACGGTCGTCCAGCGTCCCGCATGACACCCACAGCAGCTCGAGAGAGCCGTTGACGGCATCAGCATCCAGCTGAATCCCGTAGGAAGAAAAGTCCGTAGCTGCGTCAGCCAGCAGACCGGAAGAAAACTCCCCTATCCAGGCAAACTTGTCCAGGTTGCGCAGACCGATCATGAAAGCCTGGCCGCCTCCCATGGAAAGCCCGGCTATCGCGCGGTTTTCCTTTCCAGACAGCACCCGGTAGCGCTTCTCGACCAGAGGGATGACATCCTCCAGCAACTCCTGCTCCAGTTTCTCTATCCCCCATGGAGCGCTGCCTCCGGCCCATGAACCGTCAGTCATGCCATAGGTCATCACCACCAGCATCGGAACGGCTTTTCCGCCGGCGATCAGGTTGTCCATGATGGCGTCGGCATTGGCCCCGTCCCACCAGCTGCGCTCGTTGTCGCCTTTCCCATGGCGCAGATACAGCACCGGGAACTGGCGGTCAGGCTCGTCGAAATAGACCTTCGGCACATAGACGCACATCCTGCGGAGAGTCCCGAGAGGAGTGCTCATGTATGAGATCTCGTCCACCTGGCTGCCAGCGAGCAGACGCTCGTCGAAACGGCCGCCCGGCACGTCCACGGTATTGGCATAAATCTCCGCGCCGACTTTCACTGCAGGGTTGCCGTAATCCAGCACCTTGACTCCGTCGACCAGAAACGCATACTCATAACAACCGGGCTTCACCGGGCCTATGGTCACCTCCCAGACGCCCTTCTCCTTCTTGGACATAGGATAGCGGCGGACTGTCCATTCGTCAAAGGACAGCACCACCTTGCGGGCACCGGGAGCATTGACCCGGAATGTCACGCGACCATCCTCCGCCACCACCGGGGAGAATGCTTCCTTTGCGGGAGCATCCCACCAGCCGGCAGTAGAGAAAGACTGCGCCTGCATGATGCAGGACCATAATAAGCAAGATAATATGATTGAGAGTTTCTTCATTTCGCTCACTTTTTCAATATCAATAGCCGGCATTCTGCTCCAGGGTCCCCTTGGAGTTGACGACCTCGGAACGCATGAACGGCAGATAATAGTTTCTCTCCATGAAAGTCCTGTCAGCCACGTCCACGACCTCGTATGAATACCTGTCCTCGGAACGGGTGACCTTCACTCCCTGCACAGGAGAATTGAGCACGTCGATGGCATCCCTCCAGCGGAGAAGGTCCCAGTAGCGATGGTCCTCGAAGGCCAGTTCGACCTGACGTTCATGCTTGACCGCGGCGCGGAAAGCGTCGACAGTGCCCGCATTCACGGCCGGCAGGCTTGAGCTGGCGCGGTTGCGCACCATCGCAAGGGCGGCCTTGGCGCTCATCGGCAATCCGGCAGGGACTGATGCGGGACCATAAGCCTCGTTGACAGCCTCTGCATAGTTGAGAAGCACTTCGGCGTAGCGGTATGCCACCCAGTTATGCTGGGCGGTGGCTCCCTGGGTAAGGTTCAGCTCGTCCGTGAGGAACTTCCTGAGGTAATAGCCGGTACGGCTGGCATTGGTCCTGGCCATATCGTCGCTCTCTCCTGCAGCCTGGGCTATCACGCGTCCGTTCCACCTGCTTCCATTGACGACAATGGAGGCGGCGAGACGCGGGTCCCTGTTGGCATATGGATCGGCTTCATCCACGGCTCCGGTCCACTCATAGGCGGAAACCAGATTTTCCGTCGGACAGACGCCGCTCTTTCCACCGGAAGTGGCGATAGGATAATTGTTCTTCTCCATAGTGTTGGAGGCAGCCCTGCGGACCGCATAGATGGTCTCGGCACTGGAGAGGGAACGGTTGCCTGTGAAATATGTCGCATAATCGCCGTCGAGGGAGTATGAGCCCAGATTGATCACGTCGGCGGCTGCCTTGGCGGCCCTGTCCCATTTGTCCCAGTCCCCGGCAGGATTGTGGAGAGGAGATGCCGCATATAGCAGCACGCGAGCCTTGATAGCAAGGGCGGCACCGAGGGTGAAACGTCCCTCCCTGGTGTTGTTGTCCGTCCAGTCTGTAGCGAGCTGGTCCTTCCAGCCGTCAATCTCCCCGACTATGTATTCCACGCAGTCCTCGTATGAGCTGCGGGCGACCATCCGGGCGCCGGCGGCATCCGAGGTCTGCTCGATGATCGGAACACCTCCGTACATCTTTATGAGCTCGGAATAATAGTATGCGCGGGCAATATGGGCCTCGGCTATGTAATAGTTGAGGGAAGCGACGTCACGGGCATAGTTGACCGCATCCGTGATGAGGTTCCTGTTCTGCTCCAGCAAGGCCATTCCCTTTCCGTCAGAGACGTAATCCAGGAAATAGTTCGCTGCGCGGATACCCTCATAGCAGTTGTTGTAATATCTCCAAAGAGGGTTGACGCTGGAGTTGACGATGCCCTTGTTGAAGTAGATGACATCGGATGCCGCAGAGGTCTGCTGGGCCTCGTCTGAAGCGGATGCGAACAAGTTGTCGTCAATCACCGCGTACCCGTAGATTATCGGAGAATAGAATGCATTGGCAAAACCCCAGATGGAGTTTCGCGACGTCCCTACCGTCTCGGAAGTGTTGTGAAGATCCAGGCTGGTGTCCAGATACTTCTCGCAGGAAGACAGCGTCATCGCCGCTGCAGCCATAGTCAGTATAATGTATTTCGTTTTCATCTTCAGATACGGTTTAGAATGTTATGGATACGCCTGCGTTGAACGACTTTATGGCCGGATACAGGCCTGAGAGATTCTCCGGATCCAGATTGTAGTCTCTCTGGAAAGGACTGATGGTAAACACATTCTGCGCGCTCACGAAGCATCGCAGTCCGCTTATATGGGCCTTCTGCAGTTTTTCGGCATCGAAAGAGTAGCCGAGCTCCAGGTTGCGGCACTTCAGGAATGACGCATCCTTGATCCAGAATGAGCTGTCACGGTAGTTGTTCTCGTTGCTTCGGGTCGTGAGTCGCGGATAGGTGGCGCCGGCGCGGTTGTCAATGCCTTCGGCCGGGTAATATGCCCATGCGCCCCTGGCGATTTCATAAGCGTTGCCGTTGTCGACGAAAGCCACGTTCTGGTTCCAGTTGCTGAGGAGGTTTGCCGATACTCCGGCGACTCCCTGCATCATGCACTGGAGGTCGAAGCCCTTCCATCCAAACCTGAAGTTCATGGCGAAGCCCCATTCAGGAACCCAGCTGCGGCCGATCCTGGTCACGTCATTCTGGTCCACGATTCCGTTCTTGTCTAGGTCGAGATACTTGATGTCTCCCGGCTGGACCGCTCCGAAAGCAGGCGTAGGCAGGGTCGAAATCAAGTTTCCGCTATCGTCGAAGTCGGTGATGTCATAGAATCCGTCGGCTACGAGTCCGATGTATGTTCCGAACGGGCGGCCGGTGGCCTCGTTGTAGCTATGCGCTGCAGGCACCTCGTCCATGAAGTCCACCCTGTTCCGGGCGAATGAGAGCATTCCGTCGATGCCGTAGGCAAAGTCCCCGGTCTTTCCGGAATAGCCGAGCTCGACCTCGAAACCGACATTTGTCATCTTGCCGGAATTGGAGAATGAATACTGCTTGCCATAGTATCCCATCAGGGACTTGTCAAGGGTAAGGATATCGGAGCGCTTGTCAAGGAAAGCGTCTATGCTTGCACTGAGACCGCCTATGCGGGCATCGACTCCGAGATTGTACTTGAGGCTCTTCTCCGAATGGACATTCTCGTTTGGAATGAACATCGGGACGAGAGTGGTCTGCCAGGTACCTGAAGTCGCTCCAGTGTAGAAGCTGCCGATGTAGCTGTAGGTATAGTAATCCTTGAACAGGTAACGACCCTTGGAGGAGTAGTCCGCGAGTACCGACGTGGCTGCCGAGTCAGAGTAACCGGAGAGTCCGGCGGACGCCCTGACCTTGAGCCAGTCAAAGGCGCTTCCTTTCATGAATTCCTCATTGGAGACCACCCAGGCCGCAGAGACAGTCGGATAGAATGCCCAGCGGTGTCCGGGAGCATATGCGTCGTTGCCGAATTCGGAGAACGCTGCCTCGACGACGTAGCGGCCGTCATATACATAGTTGACGAAGCCGTTGAGATTGGCGACGTTGTATTTGTATGAGAAGTATCCGTCTCCCTTGAAGGCCGAGAGATAGAAGTTCAGGGCCGTCGTCAGGTGGTGCTTCCCGAAGGCATGGTCATAACCGGCAGTGATCCTGCCCTGCTTGCGGTCCTGCATTCCTGCGGAGCCATAGCCGCTCGCGGTGAGCGTGGTGGTCTGGTCCGTAGTGGTGGTCGAGCCGTTGTGCCAGCGGGCATAATTCGCAGTCTTGGAATATGTGCTCAGCGTATAGCTGTACAGGGAGACTGCTTCTTCCAGGTAGAGGCCAGGAGTGACCATGTCCAACTTCTCCCTGACGGAGAGATTTGTCTGGAGGCTGCGGCCCTTGTATGAGTACCAGCCGAGTCCGTGGACTGAAGCATAAGGGTTGTTTGGATAGACTGCCGTACCGCTGTAATTCTCGCAGGCCTCGTCGTCATAGACATCGTATATGTTTGACGGGTATTTCTGGAGGTTCGAGAACAGGCTGGAGATGGCGTAGTTCGGACGGTGCAGCATCTCGATACGGCCGCCCATGTCGAAGCGGACCTCGAAGATCTTCAGCACGCTGAAATCCAGGTTGGCCCTTACGTTGAAGCGGTTGTATCCGAGATTCTTGGTCGAATCCGAGTTCTTTGCGGAAAGTAGGCCCTGGTTGCCGACATAATCAAGATTGATATTGTATCGGGCGCCCTTGGTACCACCGTTGAGGATCACGTCCACGTCGGAGAATGTACCATAATCCCGCATCGCCTTGTCGTACCAGTCGACATCGATGCCGGTGCCGTCCCTGTAGGCGGCGAGCTGCTCCTCCGAATAGACAGGAGTCCATCTCATGCCGTTGTCGTTGGAGACGGCCTGGTTGTAGAGACTGGCGTATTCGAATGAGCCGAGAGGCTTGTTCATGCTCTGCGGAGCCTGGATTCCGTACCGCACGCGGGCCTGGACCGAAGTCTTGCCTTCGACGCCCCTGCGGGTAGTTATGCGGATGATTCCGTTGGCGCCTTTCTCTCCGTAGAGGGCAAGGGCGGCGGCATCCTTCAATACCTCAACCTTCTCGATTTCGGAAGGAGAGATGGCGCATACATACTCGGCGTTCACCTCGAAGCCGTCCACGAAGAACTTGGCCAAGGACCATGAGCCCATTCCGTAGCTGCCGATTCCCCGGATCATCCATTTGCCGTTGTTGCTTCCGAGCTCGCCGGTACCCTGATAAACATTCATACCGGAGAAGTTGCCGACGAAGGTGTTCGTCAGGTTCGGATTCACGGTCTTGTACAGATCGTCACCCGAAGCCGTCGAAATTGCTCCCGTCCCATAATCCTGGGCCGGAAGGCTCAGACTGGCGAGAAGCAGGGCCCCTGCCAGAATAAGATATCTTGTAACAGAATGTATCATAGCTGTGTTCATTTACAATCAATACCCCGGGTTCTGGGTGATAGTCTTCTTGTTCACCTCGGTCTGCGGGAATGGTTCCAGATACATGGCATCTGACCAGAATGCCTCATAGACTACAGAGTCCCAGTAGTCCTCCACAGCCTCGGCAGGATATGGCCATACGACCGAATTGTCATTCTTGATGTTGAACTGGAGCATCCTCATAGGGCCTCCGCAGACTCCGTCTGCTATGTCGGCGAGCTTCCAGTGCTTTGCGTCATAGTAACGGTGGCCGCCCTCCTGGAACAGTTCCACTGCGCATTCGCGCTGAATGATCGCGCGGAGCTTGGCCTGGTCGGTCTCGGTGATCTTAGGAAGTCCTGCCCTGTTGTGAACCATGTTCAGGTTCTCGAGGGCTTTTGCAGTATTGCCGTACTCGTTGTATGCCTCGGCGAGATAGAGATAAGTCTCGGCAAGGCGGAACAGAGGCGGTTCGAACCAGAGACGGCTGCCGGCATGGTAATAGAACTTGGTACGTTCCCCGATTCCTCGTCCGCCACTTATGGCGTTAGGGAACACATCCTTCTTGTTCTTGTCGGCCGAATAACCTCCGCGGCCCCATCCTGCATTCGTCCAGTTATAGTTGCCCGGATTATTATCAGAATCAAAGCCGCCGAACTTGATGTCGGCATGGGCTCTCGGCTCCGTCTTGGCGACATTGGCCCGCCAGTCCGCGCCGGATTTTGGAGCAGCATCCCCGACCTTAGGCCAGTCTATATCATTGCCGTCCTTATCCCAATACTTCTCGAGATGGTTTGTAAGGATTCCGCTCTCGGCAGTATCGAAATGATTGTATGTCTGATAGTTGGAACAGTTGATAAAGTTGACCAGAGCGTCAGTCCCGCCGTTGTCGTTGAACTTGTAAGCAAGTATCAGCTCTTCGTTCGAAGGCTCGGAGGTGGCGCGTCCATAGTCGTCGAATGCGTTTGGATTCGGCTCTCCGACTCCGGCGCCGCCGGTATTGATGAGCTCGACTCCGTTGGCTGCGGCCCATGAGAGCACGGCCTCATTGGCATCGATCGCGGCCTTCCACCTCTCGACGCTCGCGTTGCCGAAACATATGAGGTCATTGTCGGCGCCGTTGTCGAGATACGGCCTGTCGCTGTTGAAAAGAGGGCGGGCGGCGAACTGCAGGGTGCGGGCCTTGATGGCCAGGGCTGCCCCCTTGCTCATTCGTCCGGTATTGGCTGCGTTCCATTTCTCAGGAAGCAGTCCGATGGCCTCGTCGCAGAGCTCCATTATGAAGTCCACCATCTCCTGGAGGGTAGCGCGGCCTGCAGTCAGGTCATCGCTCGCCTCGAAGGACTTGCGGACTATAGGGACTCCGCCGTAACGGTAGAACATGCCCATATAGCGATAGGCGATAAGGGCCAGGGCCTCACCCTTCATGTTCTGCTTCTCAGCATCGGTAAGGTCAGTCACCTTATCTACGTTCTCATATACTATGTAGCACTCGCGGATGATGCGCCAGTTGTTGCCATAGTTCTCTGCACCCGCATCGGAGCCGTCGATTCCATTGACGGAAAGGCCCTGCTGGGTGATGGTGTAACTGCCGTGCCAGCTGTAGCCGCGGCCGAGTTCGCCGCAGAGAGCTCCAAGCGTGCTGTGGCCGATGCCGATGCCCCCCGGCCAGCCGTGACGCAGGGCGTCTCGGTAGCAGGTCATCAAGGCAGACTTGGCATTCTTGGCCGTCGAGAACACTGCTTCCTGGTCGACTGTACCGGTGGTGTCCGGTTTCTCCAGGAAGTAACTGCACGAGGTGGCGGATCCCAGTATCAGGACCGCTGTCATCAATATGCTTGTAATCTTTTTCATAATGCTCGTGGATTAAAAACGGAAGCTCAGGCCAAGCGTAAAGATACGGGTGAGCGGATAGACGTAAGTACTGCCATCGGTGGTCTCCGGGTCGATGCCGTAAGGAGTGAGGGCATTGCGGAAGGTATACACGTTGTTGGCATTTGCATATAGCCTGACAGCCTGGAGGATCGAGTCGCGGCCGCTGAGGTCGAAAGTGTAGCCAAGTTCTATGTTCTTGAGCTTGACATGGTCAGTAGAGACCATCCAGTAGTCGCTGACAAGATAGTTGTTGTGCGAAGAAGTCGCGCTGTACGCTGCCCTCGGGAAGGTAATCTTCTCGCCGGCGGCATATTTCTCGGGAGTCCAGCGGCCGTCATACTGCCATTTCCAGGCATTTCCTCCATTCTTGAAGAACGGGATGGTATAGCCGTCGTCCAGGTAGTATGAGCCGTCCTTGGAGCCGGTGAAGAGGAGCTTGAGGTCGAAGCCCTTGTATGCGAGCTGCACCTTGAAGTTGAAGTGGTACAGGGCATAGTTCGGGAATCCGATCGGGCCGACGTCGTTCTGGTCGATCTTGTCATCCCCGTCCAGGGATACATAGCGGATATCGCCCAGGGTGGCCTGATTTCCGGTGTATGTGTTGTACGGACGGGCGTCAAGCTCTTCCCTGGTGTTGAACAGACCGTCGCTGGTCAGACCGTAACGCTGGCCGATCATGTGCCCGGTCTTGTTCATCCATTCATATGGATTCTCGGCCTCGGCCATGTAGATGATCTTGTTGCGCGAGTAGCTGAGGTCTGCGCCCAATGTGTACATGAGAGACCCGACCTTGTCAGTCCAGTTGAGCACGACTTCATAGCCACGGTTGGTGGTGATGCCGACGTTTGCCGGAGGGACATCACTCTGGCTCACGCCATAGATGGCCGGAATGATGCCCAGCGTCGTAAGGATGTTGTCTCGTTTCTCATAGAAATAGTCGAAGTCTGCTGAGAGGCGGCTCTTGAAGAATTTGGTCTCCAGGCCGACATCGTATTTGCGGGATCGCTCCCATGTGATGGCGGCATTGCCCAGGCTGCCTTCCCTTGCACCCTCGAAATAAGGGTTCGGGGCAGATCCGTCAGAGTTTCCGAGCCAGTAGCCGCTCTGCTTGAGGTTCCATGTGTTTGGAAGATAATAGTAGCGGCGGCTTGCTCCGAGCTGGTCGTTTCCGACCTCTCCGTATGAGCCTCTGATCTTGATGAAGCTTACCCAGTCGTTCTTAGGGAACCATGGCTCCAGGGTAGGAACCCAACCTGCAGAGACTGCCGGGAACAGGCCGAAACGGCGGCCCTTCGCAAACTGCTCGGTACCGTTGTAGCCCATGTTCACCTCAGCCATGTAGCGGTCAGCGTAATTGTATGTGACACGGCCTACGAAACCCATGATGCCCGAAGGCACATGATATGAATCCGAAGGCATTGTATATTTGGACGCCTTGCCGAGCAGGAGGGCGGAAACATTGTGTTTTCCGAACGAACGTGCCCAGTCGAGACCGGCGTCGAAATAGATCTTGTTCCAGTTGGAATAGCCCCATGACTCGAATGAGCCGCTGCCCCTCGATCCGCCGAAGAAATCATACTTGAGAGGATTCTCGGCATTGCGCTGGATCAGGTATGAAGGCAGGGACGGGGTATATTTCACATAGCGGTTGTAGTTGTCCTGATATGAGACCGTGACATGGGCCTTCAGCTCAGGAAGCAGGTAGTCCATCTTGTGGTTCAGCCTGAGGGTGTTGTCCAGGAGACTGTTGTAGATGGTCGCGGTACCGCTGGTCAGCAAGTTGTACACAGCGTTCTGGTTACCGATGGAGAAGTTGGTCTTCGAGGCGATCGGGTTCTGGGCGGAGCCTGCGATGCCTGCGAAACCGCTGATAAGATGCCCCTCGACGATACCAGGACAGATGAACGGGTTACAGTCATAGATGTACTGCATTATGATCTTGTAACGGGCGGAGAGGTCATATACGTCGGCGCCGTTGCCCGGGCCGGTAGTCTCTCCGAACTGTCCGGCAGTATGGAGAGTCACGGACGTCCTGTCGGTGATCTTGATGTCGAAGTTGCTTCGGAAGTTGTAGCGGTTGAACAGGGACCTGGTATCTGCCCCGAAGTAGTGGAAGTTGTGGGTGATACCCTCCTGGCGGAAATATCCGAATGACACGAAATACTTCACCCTCTCGGTACCTCCGGAGACGTTCAGGTTGGCCTGGTACTGCGGAGCGACTTTGTTGAACTGCTCCTTGTAGAGGTTATGGTCGCCGTAGTAGAGAGCCGGCGATTCGTTGAGCGCCTTCTTCTGTTCGGGGGTGAGCCATGTCATGGCCTCGACCTCCTGCGGAGTGAAGTCGCGGTTGTTCTTGAATTTCCAGAGGTCATAGTCGTCATAGATATATGATGACAGTCCGTCGTTGCCGGGATAGCCGTTCTGCTCGTTGCGGATAGCCTCGTTGCGGAAGAGGGCATATTCATAGGCGGTTACGCCCTCCTGCAGCTGAGTGGCCGACGTGAGACCATAGTTTGCGGAGAAATTGATCACCGGCTTTCCGGTGGAACCATGTTTCGTGGTCACGATGATTACTCCATTGGCTCCGCGGACTCCATAGACGGCCGTCGAAGCCGCGTCCTTGAGCACGCTGATGCCCTGGATCTCGTTTGCGTCCATCGCGTTGAACTCGGCGAAGGCCTGCTCGGAAGCCTGCTCGACGCCATCGATAATGATCAGAGGAGTGGCATCTCCATAGGTCGATACGCCGCGGACGAAGATGTTGGCGGCATTGAGACCCGGCTCGCCTGAAGTCTGGAGACCGGCGACGCCCGGGGTATTGCCGATAAGGGCATTGGAGATGTTGGATACCGGGGCTGCGAGGATGTCACTTCCGTTCACGGAAGATATCGCTCCGGTCACATTGACCTTTTTCTGGGTGGCGAAGGCGGTTACGACCACCTCGTCCATCATGTTGACATCCGGTTCCATGGTCACGTCGACCACTCCCCGGGAAGCCGGCACCTTCACTATCTGTGAAGTGTAGCCGATGAACTGAAACTCGAGTACCGCATCGCCCGAAGGGAGCTTGATGGAGTACTTGCCATCCAGGCCGGTGGAAACACCGTTGTTGGTCCCCTGCTGCACCACAAAGGCGCCGGCCAGAGGCTCTCCGGTCTCATCCGCCACCGTACCGACGACTGTCCTTGTGCCCTGGGCGGACAGGACTGAGCCGACGTTTCCAAGCAACGCCAACAGTGCGCTGACAAGGAGGATTTTCAGTGTCTTAGTCATAGATTATGCAGTTTTTTATTTGATTTCATATCCTTTCGGAAGGGTGTACATATCCGGCAGGTCCTTGCTGAAAAGACTCTCCGGCAAAGCGTAAACCTTGCGGAAATCATCCTCGGAAGGATGGCCCGGGTAAACGCTGAAATAGTGTTTGTCGCTCTCGTTGCCGCCCACATATTTGTTGCGCCACATCGAGACGAATGATATCCTGCGGTCCTTGAGCGGAGCGGCCAGATAGTCCGACCAGTATTCCTTCTGGGTAAACGACTCCAGTCCCGCCTCTGTCACGCCGCAAGGTTTCTTCTTATCTCTGGATACTTCCTCCAGGGCCTTCAGGTTAGAGACGAAAGCCTTGTTGTTGGTTCCATGATAACAGTCCATGCCAAGCACGTCCACATATTCGTCACCAGGCCAGCGGTAAAGCAGACGGCTCCGGGTGTTTCCCGAATAGTTGGCATCCATCTGCGGCGAGATGACATATAAAAAGTTATGGACTCCCTTGGTATCCCTGAGATATTCCACGGTCAGCTTCCACAATGCCGTGAACTCGGCGTCGGTAGTGCAGGACGAGCCCCACCAAGGCCAGTTCTGGGTATGCTCATGGAACGGACGGAACATCACGGGAATCAGTCTTCCGCGACTATCCTTCAGACTTCCGGCGAAGTCGGCGCATCTGTCCAGCCAAGACAGGAACTTGGTCCTGGCGGCAGTGCCGGCGGTCAGTATCTCCTTCGCAACCTTGTCTGAAGAATTGTCCTTATAGTTCCCGCCTGTCAGCGGGTTGGACAAGTGGGCACAGGCCAGAATAACTTCTCCCCTTTCCCCGGCTTCCAGTATCGCGCGGCGGCGCAAGGCCTCGTCATCGGCACCGGCACGTCCTTCCATGATCTCGGCGAGATCCACGCTGAACAATGCCGGATAATCTCCGCAGACGGACTTGGTGTCGGAACCGCCGGGTTCGCCATACCAGTAACGGCCATAGATGAGGTCATCATGATGCCCGAACATCCAGCCCCTGTCGGCTATTGCCCAGAGGTTGCCCAGCAGCGCCATGGTCTCAGCGGTTGCGTCCTTGTCCACTATGGACATGGTCATTTCCGGACGCGGACCCTGGCCTGCAGCCTGGACGACCTTCACGGTCTTGACATAATACCGGTCGGCGACGTCGGTAAACCGGATTTCCCCGGTACGGGCCTCCTTCATGACGTTCTCGCTGACTATGAAATAGCGCACGAGCGTCGAGGAGCTGGTCTTGTCCTCGCGGATCCAGTCGACGTCAAACCCGACAGCGTAGTCGAAATTCGCCGATACCCGCAGGGAGAACCTGTTTTCCGTACATGGGACTTCCACCCTCTCACGGTCGAAAGAAAGCATGCGGTCGTCCGGATTCTCCGGAGCGTCCCTCTTTGCCTTTTCGCATGAGAAGACAGCCGCCGAAAACAGCAGCAAGGAAAGAATTATATTCAGCAGCCTTGACATGAATTATTGCCCGAGAAGTGCGGAATGGTCTGCGACAGGACTGTCGCTGTCTTTGTTGACGAGCAAGATCACATGACGCAGGTTGTCGGTGTACCAGCGTGTGTCCGGATAGTTCCAGTCAATCACGTTGAACGGTCCCGGGAACGAACGGATGAACACCTTGCTTGCAGTCTGGAGCGTCTTGCCCTCGATCTCATATGCGCCCGGTTCCATAAGGCCGACCCGGTGCAGAGGGGTGGAATAGGTCTCGTCTTCATAGGCATAGATCACTATGCTGCCGTCACCCGGCTTTGCCCAGCGGCTCTTGCCTTCAGGGAAGAGACGATACCTGTCGTTGACATCGATCGTGTTGTTGTAGACATAGTTGGCATACTTGCCGTCAGCGCCGGCTGTATTCACGAGAGTGCCGTATGTGGCTCCCGTTTCAGGGTCGGCCTTTTCCAGACGGAAGCTGAGGACGTTGTCTTCCTCGTCGCCCGGCTGGTAGCCTGCACCCCAGTGCCAATACTTGTCCTGGACGGTAGAGACGACGACTGCTCCGTCCCAGCCTCCGATGATGACCATCGAACTCTTAGGGGCGGAACCGTCAAGGATGCCGCTGATAGGAGCGAAGGTGTATGTACCTTCAAGAGGGTCTGTGAACTGGTCGTAGCTGACCGTGTATGTGCGGGTCTCGCCGTTGTAAGAAGTGACCGTAAAGCTGGCCGTGCCGGAACTCAAGTCCAGGGTGCTGCCCGGCCCGATATCGGCCGTAGGGCAGAATTCACTGTCCGGATACTTGAAATCCAGGGCTTCCACTTTCACGGCGCTTAGATCCAGTCCGCCGGTAATCAGGCTCACGGAAACCGAGCCCTTCCCGTCGTCGCGCCAGTCATCGGCTATGACAGCCGAGCCAATTTGGGATTCCAGACGGAAGTTGACAGGGGTGCGTTCCCTTAGCCAAGGGTCCACCAGCTCTTCCGTATTGCGGGCTTCCTTGACGCATGATAATGCGGCCGCAAGGATGCCTGTCCCAAAAACGAATCTGTAAAAGCTTCTGTTCATATCGTCAATAGTTGGTATTACTTGAAATCACTGATCAAGACAAAACTCTGTGCAGGGACGCAGAGCCTGTGAGAGGAGCCCTCGATGCCGACCGAGGCGGGCTTCGGAAGTCCATCCTCGTCCACGGGGCATGAGCCTTCGACATACTCGTAGCGGACTCCGTCGGAAAGCGGAATCTGCACGTCGAGGACACGGGACTGGTCGGAGAAATTGACGACCGCGAAGGTTCTGTGTCCGTCCTTGCCGGCAGCGACCATGCGCAACCCATCAACCTGAGGGGCCTCGATCTCGAGAATGTCGCAGCCGCGAGGGAAATAGCGGCACATCAGGGACCAGCTGTAATATGCAGGCTTCGGCTCCTCAAGAGAGGCATCTCCGAAGACTTCCTCGCCGAGTATGTTCCAGAATCCCCAGACCTTCAGGTCTTCCGGACGGCCGGAGTCGCCGTTTGAGTGCATGGAATCATCCAGCATCCATACAGCCATGCCTGAGAGACCTCCGTCCATCACGTCCATCGCAAGAAGAGGAAGGTCGAGCCCATAGAAAAACTCCCCGCACAGCATCTGGCTGTCGCTGCCACTTGTAAGCTTGTCGGTCGCGGCCCTGCGGTTACATTCAGCCTGGAGGGCGGCATCTTCCGGCCTCCAGTACTTGTAGCCGGCCTCTCCGAGGACGAGTTTCTTGCCCTCGGGAACCTTGAAGGACTTGAGAGCCTCGGCAAATGCGCCGCTGCGCACCTGGTGCTGTCCCGGATATGCATGGATGTCATAGAGCCCGACCATGTAGTCAAGGTCGGCTGCAGTGCGGGCTACCCAGCCCGGAGCATCGAAGGCGGATGCAGGATTCCTGTAATCCACGACGACATCCGGCCCTGCGAGAGACACCTTGTCGGTCAGGCCGGGATACTTGGCCATCTCGTCATGAAATCGCTGCATCATGGACTTCCAGAAATCATAATCCCCGTTCGGAGATGCCCAATAGCCGTCCGGCTCGTTGAAGATAATGAAGTGCCTGATGCAGTCCATTCCTTTTTCCTGCACCAGATAATTGAGGTAATCGACGCTCATCTCAACCCATTTCCGGTCTCCCTTCATGGAGAAATCAGGAGGGTTGAATTCGCCGTAGATGACTTCGATGTCGCGGGTCCGGCAATACTGCAGCAATTTCAGCAGCGAGGCTTCGTTGTGCTGACGGTCATATTTCCCGCCGTCGAAGTAGCGGAAAGGAGAGCTTATCATGCATCTCACATAGCCGGGACGCATGAAATCCATCCTCTGGAACAACTTCTGCCAGTCCTCTTCCGAAATGTCGCACCCCCAGGAACCGGCTTCGTCGTACGGGTCCCATTCCACTCCGTTCCCGAGATAGGAAGGATTGGTAGCGGTTTCAGAGACCCTTACCTGCAGGCTGTCATCCCGACAGCCGCATGGAAGCAAAAACAATAGAATTAATAACTTTAATAATCTCATGGGTCAATTTTGGTTGAGAGTAGTTCTTGTATCAAATCATCAAGGGCGCAGGTCGCCACTCCTACATATTTGTCGGCTGCTCCGTAATATACGTAGAGGGTACCGTCCACGACTACGTTTCCTGTCGGAAAGACGCAGCCGTTATAGAAGCCCCTGGTCTCATATTCATATTCAGGTTCAAGAATAGGCTCCGGGAGGCGGGCGATCACTTTCAGCGGATCTTCCCTGTCCAGTAGCATGGCCCCCACGCGATACTGGGACAATCCTCCGTCGGCGACTCCATGATAGATGACCAGCCAGCCCTCGTCGGTCAGTATAGGAGGAGTGCTGCCTCCTATCTTCTCCTCCCATGTGCCCTTGCGGCCGGTGATGAGAAGATGGCTCGGTTTGTCCTGCCAGTCCAGAAGGTCATCGGAGAACTTGAGCCATATCGAAGGATACTCGACGCCATAGTCCGCTCCGACATACTCCTTCGGGCGATGCATGAGCACATATTTTCCGCCTACCTTCTCAGGGAAGAGGATGACGTCCCTGTCGTCCAGCATCGGAGAAGTAAGCCTTCCCAGCCTTTGGAAAGACCTGAAGTCCTTGGTCATGGCCAGTCCGGTGTTGCCGAGGCTCATGGCCCAGGCCTTCGGGCTGTACTCGTCCGACTCCGGATAGCGCACCTCGTCGTGGGCGAATGTCCAGTAGCGTCCCGGAGGATATGGGCGGAAAGCATAGGTCACATAGAAGAACTTCCCGAATTTCACTATCCGGGGATCCTCGACGCAGCCGCCGTCCGGTCCGTCAGCGCTCGGTCCGAAGACCGGCCGGTCAGACACCCTAGTAAAATGGAAGCCGTCCTCGCTCTCCGCAAGACCGAACCGGATGACATGGTCCTCGTCGTCGCCGGCGGCCCGGTAGAGCATTCGGAACTTTCCTCCGTCATAGATTACTCCCGGATTGCATGTCACGAGGTTCTCCCAAGGGTTGTCAGGATTGGGAGAGACGATCGGGTTACCTTCGAATTTCTTGAGTTTCATAGTTCAATCAAAGCTTTATCTCTACAGGTTCCATGTTGAAACCGGATATTTCCAGTGAGGCTCCGCCATGGACGGCTTCAGGAGCGGAAATCTCGACCTCCCGGCTTTCTCCCGGCATGAGCGACAGATAGTTGTCAGAATAGATCACAGGAAGGACCATCTCTCCGTCGGCAACCAGCTTTAGACGAAGCATTAGGGCAGGTTCCGGTCCGGTATTCTTCAATGTCACCTTCCAAGGGCCGTCGCCTTCGGAGCCAGCCTCAACGCTGGTCTTCCCGAGGGTCCGGAGCGCTTTGAAATCGCCTTCCCTGACACCCTGGACATAGAAGTTGGAGGACAGCAGGCGGCCTTCGGCATCCCTGAGCGACAGGCTTAGATAATATACCTGGCCGGCAGCCGCAGGCACATCCAGACCGAAACATGTCACTGTCCGGTCTTCGGCGACATCCACGGTGGCGTCCTGCGTCCCGACAACGGTTCCATGCATGTCCATGACCATCGCCTCGGTCCTCAGACCTTTCCTGTCGCGCGCGCGGGTATTCACGACCTCGACATGCTTGCGGAGAGGGTCGAACTGTATATGCAAAGGCTCGCAGGCCTTCTTGCAGCCGAAATAAGCTGCCGTAGGCTCGAAATAATAATCATAGGTCTGCCATACCATCGAAGGCCAGGCAGGATGACTCATCCACAGCAGCAGGCCCCTGCGATGCTCTCCGCGGCCCTCGAACATGGCTCTGTAGCCGTCATAGTTGATCCACTGCGCGAGTTCGGCGAACTCCCTGGCACTGGCAGGCTCGCCGAATGCCTCTGTCAGAAGTCCGTTGAAACTGTCAGCCTTCTGGGCGCTGTTCGCCTTTGTCCCGAGCGCATAGTCATGCAGGCCATACATTGCGTTAGGATGGGCTGCCGTATTGACCGGCTCAACCTTTTCGCCCATGGCGCGGAGCAGATGCTCATAATTCATGACGGCAGGCATGCCCATCTCGCTGTGCATCTTTTCGCGGCCTCTCACCTTGAAATATTCAGAAGGCTTGAGGGCCCTGTAAGGACCTCCGCCGCTCACCCCGTCAGCGGCCGAATGGGATATGTAGAACAATCCCGGATGCTCTACCTTTACAATCTTGTCGAGATGCTCGTCGATCTCCTTCGGAGGATATCCTTCGTTTCGGCCGACATAGAGAGCCAATGAAGGATGGTTCCTGATGCGGCGCACATATCTTGTGGCCGTCTCATTGAACCTCTCCACGTCTGAAGGATCCGGTCCGTCCGACGGGTTGGCCAGCCAGAAGTCCTGCCAGATCATTATTCCATGGCGGTCGCAAGCCTCGTAGAAGGCCCTGTGGGAGGTCATGCCCACCCAGTCTCGGATCATGGTGAAGTTCATGTCGGCATGGTATCCGACGGCGATGTCGAATTCACGCGGGCCATAGTTGAGCATATGCTCCGGATAGCCCCAGTTGCCGCCGTAGCCGACGAACCTGCGGCCGTTAATGTAAAGGCTCAGCCTCACGTTGTCATTCCGGCCATTGAAGTTCCACTTAGCATCTGACTTATATGGATCCAGGGAGTAATCCATCTGGCGTACTCCTGAAAGGAATTCCTTGGTATCGGAGACTTTTCCTCCGGTCTCGAATGAAATGCTGACCTGATAGAGGTTCTGCTCGCCATAGCCCTTAGGCCACCAGAGGCGAGGATTCAGAATAGTCATCGGTTCGAATGCAACTTCCTTGTCCTCGCCGGCGGCAAGGCTTACCGGAAGTTCGGCACTGTGCTCTCCGAAGCTGATCTTGAGAAGACCTTCGACTGCACTGCCGCCATGGTTGACAAGGCGTGCCGAAGCGAAAACAGTCGCTTTCGTGGTATCCGGAAGCGGGAGTTCCGTGCGGACGAACGGGTCTTCGACGGTGACTGATCCTGTCTGGGTAAACCAGACATCATCGTAAATTCCTATGTTCCTTCCCCTGACGGTCGGGATCCAGTCCCAGCCGATGGTCGCATGCATGGTCGGATTGTCGGCGCCGAGGATGCCTCCGTTGCTGTCCGGAGTATCGGCGGTCTGTTCCTTGACCTGGCCATATGAAGGATTATGTATTATCTTGACTGCAAGGACGTTGCTGCCGTCGCGGAGAATTCCGGTGACGTCGTAGTCCTCTGCCCTGAATGCTCCGTCGATGAGGCCGAGACGCTGGCCGTTCAGGAATACCTCAGCCTGATAGTTAATGCCCTCGAAGTGCAGGAACTGGCGCTCGGAAGCGATCTTTGCGTCGAAGCTTTTCCTGTACCAGAAGTCAGAGCGGAAATATGAGTCGGAGATGAAGAGCTGGTTGTCAGCGAAGTTCGGGTCCGGGACGGCTCCATATTCGACGTATGAGCCCAGCACGGTGCCGGGAACCTTGGCCGGGATCCAGTTGGCGTCGGCCTTGAAGTTGTCGGACAGCACAGCTTCTTCAGAGGTCTCGGAGGCCCTGCAAAGCATCCATTCGTCTTCTTTGACAGAACGGCCGGGGGCATGGCCATATACTTCCCACTCGCCGAGCTCGAACGGCTTTCCTCCGTTGCCATTCTTCAGGCAAAGACGGACGTGGCGGCCCTTGGTCTCAGGGAAGCTGATCTCTTCCGGGGCTCCGTCGAAGCTTGCTATCTCCTTCCATTCCTTTCCGTCCTCGGAGACCTGGACAGTGCCGGATTCAGGGCCGTTTATCCAGATGAATCTCATCTTGTCGAAACGGGCTTCCCCGCTGAGGTCGATGCTTGCCCATTCTGATTCGGTCCCAAGGCTCTTCCAGGCGCTCACGAAGTTCTTGCTTGGAAGTATGTCGGCGACTTTGCCGTCCTTGAAAAAGAGCACCTCGTTGAGAGTGACGGCGGATTTCCCTTCGAAACGGAAACGGTAATCCCTGCGGGAAGCATCTGTCGGGAATTCCCAGCAGTACATAGTCATTCCTTTATATCCTATAGGTACGGGGACGACGGCCGCTTCGGAGGTTCCGATGACGGTCCACTTCCCGTCAGGTCCGAGAGTCTCTGCCTTGACGGTGGTCCTTGTGGCCGGCATGTTCCTGGAGGCCAGCTGGATCTTGTCCGCCGCCGGAGAGTATCCGTGGAAAACCACTTCCAGGGTCGAACCGGCATTCAGTTCTACTCCGAATGAATTCAAGTCGGTGAGATAGCCACGCTCGATGCGGGACATAGGCTTTCCGTCCCGGGTTATTTCGATGTAACAGGCCGGCTCCTCCGGGATGATCCCGTCGGTCAGAAGCTGGGCTGTCAGGTTGTAGTCGTAGCTGGATGAATTAGTCGCAGCCCTGTGGAGGGCGATGTTCCTGTAGATGTCGCCAGAGGCTGCCTGTGTGCTGCAAGGCATGAGCAAAAGTGTAGAAATGCCAATTAGTGTCAGATTACGGTTCATAGTCTATGAGAATAGTATGAGGATTCCGGCACAGGCGACCAGGAGGCAGCCTGCCCAGAAACGATAATTGCTGTACAATGGAAGCTTCTTGAGTTCATGGCCTTCGGCGCGGAAGTCCCTGAACGAGAATGTGGTGTCGCGGAGCTTGTCCTCTCCCGGACGCGGGTAGGCAAGGCTGACCAGGAAGATAACCGTCATGCTGAATGCAAGCAGTATCGGGATTATCAGCAGGAAGTGTATGTCACCGAAGATCCTGTGGCGCCAGAGCAGCATCACGACAGCCATCAGCAGGCCGCCGAGCAGTCCGGCGAATGCCCCGTTGCCGTTTACTCTCTTGGAGAATATTCCCAGCAGGAAGGCTGCCACGATCGGCGGAGCGATGTATGAGAGCATTTCCTGATAGTATTTCAGCAGGGAGCCGAATTTCCCGATGTTCGGGGCCCAGAGGGCAGCGATCACTATGATCACCAGAGAGGTTATCTTGCCAACGAGGACCAGTTTCTTTGACTCGGTCGCCGGCTTCGCCTGGGCGTAGAAGTCCATGGTGAAGAGGGTGGAGGTCGAGTTCAGTATGGCGCTGAGGGTCGATGTCAATGCGGCCAGAAGAGCCGAGAGCATGATTCCGAGAAGTCCGGTCGGAAGCATCTTCAGCACCAGGGTCGGATAGATCATGTCCGGTCTTTCGAGGCCCGGGAAGAGATTGCGCGCGATGACACCCGGGAATACTATTATGAACAGTGTCGCGAGGGTCAGCAGTCCGGCGAACATGACTCCGCGGCGGCCTTCGTCGACGCTCCTGGAACTGAGGACCCGCTGCACGAGGGTCTGGTTGTTCGCCCAGAAATAGATGCCCGATACCGGCATGCCCACTATCAGTCCTAGCCACGGGGTTGCGGGATCATTCAGCGGCCGGATCAGCTTCATTGACAGATCCCCGCTGGAGAGCAGGCCTGCGAGATATTCTCCTCCGCCGTTGGCGAAGCATGCGACGGTCAGTATGACCGATCCGACTATCAGGATTACGGCCTGGATCAGCTCGGCATTGATGGCCGATGAGAGTCCGCCGGGGATGGTGTATGAGGCCGCGATGACAGCGAATATCAATATGAGCAGCTGCAGGTCGGCCTGCGGGAAAACGAGTTTTATGATCAGGGCCGCCGCATACAGGGCTCCTGCAGCGTCCAGGAAGATGTTTCCGATGATGCAGATCGCTGAGAAGAAGTAGCGGGAGCGCTTGTCGAATCGCTTCTGGAGGAACTCCGGGATGGTGAAAATCTTGGACTTGATGTAGAGTGGCAGCAGGAAGACTGCGAAGAATACCATCACCACTACTCCGGTGAGGTTGTAGTTGAATACTGCGATTCCGGTGTCATATGCGTCTCCGCACTGTCCTATCAGGGTCGTGGAGGAAATGCTGGCGGCGAAGAGGGAGAGGCCGACCACCCACCAAGGCATGCTCCTGCCTGCAAGAAAATATGATCCTGCGTCAGAGCTTTTTCCGTGACGCAATCCCCACCAGATAATGAATACCAGGTACAGTAAGACAATGGTTATGTCTATCCATCCGATTGAAGCAGAGCCCATTTAGCTAATTGGTTATAGTTTTCATTGCAAATATAGAAGAATAAGGCATTAATTTGTTGTATATCTTGGTCAAAGAAATATACTTTTTTGAATCGCTTATTTACAATTCAGAATTCTTTGTACCTTTGCAGAAACGATAATATCATTGATTATGAATGAATTCCAGCAGGAAATAGTTCCAATACATAAAGAAGACTTGTTTATTATTCTTAACCACCCGAATGCAAAATTCGACTATCCGGTGCACTATCATCCGGAATATGAGATCAATCTGGTGATGAATTGTACGGGAACCCGTGTCGTAGGTGACTCGGAAGAGGAATTCGGGGACTCTGATTTGGTTATGGTCGGACCGTCGCTGCCTCATGCATGGAAATCCGACTCGAAGGTGAATCATGTGATCACGATACAGTTCTCGGAGGACATGCTGAATTACCCGATGCTCGGCAAGCGAATCTTCAGCCCGATCCGCCAGCTGCTGCAGGATTCTGTCCACGGTCTCAGCTTCGAGGGACCGGAGCAGGCGATAATCAAGGAACAGATAATCGCCCTGACGAGGATGCAGGGTTTCCAGTCGGTCACGACTTTCCTCGATATCCTCAATTTAATGGCCAATTCCAACCGCAAGAAGCTCGTTACGAACCTTTATGAGCCGGAGTTGGGGGCGACCACCAAAAGTCGCCGTATAGCCCGTGTTTGCGAGCATATTGACAAGAACCTGGACAAGAAGCTGAGCCTCCCGGAGGTTTCGGCTCTGGTAAACATGTCCGAGTCCGCTTTCTCTCATTTCTTCAAGAAGCGGACCGGCATGTCTTATATAAATTATGTGAATAATCAGCGTATCGCGAAGGCGTGCACCCTTCTGGGTGACACGACGCTGAGCGCATCGGAGATCTGCTATGATTGCGGATTCAACAACAAATCCAATTTCATCCGTATCTTCCGGAAGAAGAAGGGCATGACCCCGATCGAGTACCGCAAGTTTATCTCGCAGATGCTTATAAAGTACTGATCCAAATGGGCAGAACACGAAAAAAGCCGCCAGACTGTTTGTCTGACGGCTTTCGTTTGTGGAGGTAGTCGGATTCGAACCGGCGACCCCCTGCTTGCAAAGCAGGTGCTCTACCAGCTGAGCTATACCCCCGATACTGGTTTTTTTGTAGTCCCTGGCAGAGTTGAACTGCCGACCTCCACATTATCAGTGTGGCGCTCTAACCAACTGAGCTAAGAGACTATATAATTAAAAGATTAGTACAAGGCTTCGTGCCTTGACAGACCGCTAGCGTCCAAGTGTCGGAACGCTCCAAAAAGGAGGTGTTCCAGCCACACCTTCCGGTACGGCTACCTTGTTACGACTTAGCCCCAATTACCAGTTTCGCCCTAGGCCGCTCCTTGCGGTCGCGGACTTCAGGCGCCCCCGGCTTTCATGGCTTGACGGGCGGTGTGTACAAGGCCCGGGAACGTATTCACCGCGCCATGGCTGATGCGCGATTACTAGCGAATCCAGCTTCGTGGAGTCGGGTTGCAG
>JAEEGK010004368.1_pt1 | contig 34766 bp, 33 predicted proteins | sample 8958771 | NCBI WGS metagenome assembly JAEEGK01 (sample SAMN16246547, study PRJNA631951) | gut metagenome | biome: gut microbiome; feature: rumen; material: SC-attached | host: Bos | place: Iran: Karaj | collected 2018-10 | reverse complement strand
GGCAGAAGCCGCATACCGCAAAGGCTTTACCGCAATCGGCTTTTCAACACATTCCGCCTGGCCCGTTACGACAGGCTGCGAAATGCACCCCGACCGTTTTCAGGAATACAGGGCAGAAATCTGCCGGGTAAAGGAACTTTACGCCGGGAAACTCACCATCTTCCTTGGTCTGGAGCAGGACTACATTCCGCCCGTAACTACGTCGCTCGCACCGTTTTACGCCGCATTTAAGCTCGATTACAGCATCGGTTCCGTCCATTACGTGCACAACCCGGACAAACCCGAACTGGGCATTTTTCCTGTTGACCACACGGTAGAGCATGTTGCATCCGGAATACGCGACATTTTTGGCGGCGACAAGAAAAAAACAGTACAGGCTTATTTTGCGGCCGAACGTGAAATGATAGCCAGAGGCGGCTTCGACATTATTGGGCACATAGACCTTGTTAAAAAACGGAACAAGGCCCTGCAGCTTTTTGACGAGAATGATACTTGGTATAAAAACGAACTTAAAGCGACGGCGGACGAAGCGGCAAAAAGCGGAAAGTTCGTGGAAATAAACACAGGCGGAATGTCACGCGGCGCAATAGATACACCGTATCCGTCGCAATATATGCTAGAGATTCTGCACGAACGGAACGTGCCGATAGTGATAAACTCTGACGCGCATTCTACGGAACACATAGGATATGCGTTCGACGTTGCTGCCGCCGGCGCGGTAAAAGCCGGCTACACGGAAAGCTTCGTGCTGACTGCGGACGGCTGGAAACCGTTCCGGCTCGTGTAGCGGCATTCAAACACGCCGCTACACTTATCTTATATGTCGCTCGTCTGACGCTTTGCAATCTATACACAGAACTGCGTAAGGAATTGCTTCCAACCGCGCCGGCGGAATATGCTTTCCGCACTTCATGCAAATACCGTACTTACCCTGCTCTATACGAATAAGTGCGTTATCTATCAATTTAAGCTTGTTCACGGTTTTTGAACCGAGCGCGACTATCTGCTTTCTGTCTATATCATCCGCGGCAATATCAATTACGTCCTTAGACTCCATGCCGTCAACAATCTGCTTAAAATCCGCATTGTTTTCCATGAGCTGGGCAAGAAGCTCCCTTTTCATAGAAAGAAGGGACTCCTTCATCTTCTCAATAAACTCTTTGTCCATTACAACTCCACCCTTATAAGATAAATTAGGAAATCATCCTTGATACGGCATTCACACACAAAATCTACCCATCTGCGGTTATAAAAAGTACCAGTGTTGACAAAGTGCCGTATTTACTCATAGAATTATACGCATGAAATCTGTAAAAAGCAATTTTTTTTTGCAGATTTTCGTGTTTTTTTTCTGTTGGAGGAATTGTGGCGAAAGAAGAAGCGATTGAAGTTGAGGGTATTGTAAAAGAGGCACTGCCGAACACCATGTTCAGGGTAGAGCTGCAGAACAAGCATATAATTCTTGCTCACCTGTCAGGAAAAATGCGCAAGCATTATATCAGGATAGTGCCGGGCGACAGTGTTAAAGTCGCTCTCTCTCCGTATGATCTGAACCGCGGTCGAATAATCTTCAGAGAAAGATAGACCGATTGGACTATGACGCAGAAAGCCGTTCAGCCTGTGATACAAGGACTGGAACGGCTTTTTTTTGTTTTGGGGGAAATTCACCTGCAAATAGCTGCCGCAAAAATCCGCAACAGACATCCACGCGGCCGAAGTTTTAGTTTTCGCTTGCGTTGATACGTCTGGTCAAGGCACGCTTCGCTTAAAGCCTTGACTCAGCCGTTTTAACGCTGGATAACGATTATCCAGCGTTGATAAGATAGCGGATAGAACGTATCGCGCCGCCGAGACCGCTTATTATCGCAGAAATGCTCAGTACCGGACCAACCGGGAAAAACACCATAGAAGGCCCTACAAGAATTACTCCGGCTGCAAAAGTCACGACGTTGCGTACAAGCATAGAGAACGCTTCTTTCCGTGTTACGCTGCCCGTCTCTCGGCGGCGGAAAAACGAGTTGTCGGAACGGAAGCTGTCATCGCCCTGTTGGAACGGATTGCCCGACGAACTCCACCTGTATGTATATTTTGTATCGTTTGAAGAAGAAGCTGTTGTCTGCTGTGTGAACCAGTCCCAGAACGGGTCGTTCGTGTATGTGCCTGTACTTGCCGACTGTCCGCGTGAACTGGAGCTTGCGTACGCATCCGCAGAACCATAGCGGTCATACTGCGCCCTTTTCTGCTCGTCACCAAGCACAGAGTACGCGGCGTTAATCTCCTTGAATTTATCCTCCGCGACCTTGTTTCCCGGATTCTGATCTGGGTGATACTTCAAGGCAAGCTTCCGGTACGCCTTTTTTATTTCGTCAGCACTCGCCGTTCTTGGAACGCCAAGAACGTGATACAAATCGGTATTCATTATTACTTAACTACTCCCGCAAAAACGATACACGTCAACAACCATTAAAAGATAATCAAATAAATCGATTGTTACAAGCTTTTTATCACTAAATCCTGAAAAAAATCTTAAATTGCAGGGGGAAGTCGGTAGATTGTAATTGCAAGTGCAACACTTAAAATAAATAAAAAAACTTCATAGAATGTTTTAACCCAGAAACTACCACATTAAAGGGAAAAGCAAACTATGAAGTCGTACAATCATTTTACACAAATGGATATATGTTGTCTATTTTATTTGTTGCAACTTGGGACAAGCAAAAATCAGATAGCACTTGCCCTGAACAAGCACAGGTCTTCTGTAAGCAGACTTATCAAACGATGTCCGGGAGGAAAGTTTAATCCAGAAATAAGTTATACAAATTATCTGGAAAACAGAAAGCGGTGTATCAGGAATAAACGGATAAAGAAAGATTCTGAATTGTATGAATATATTCAGTCCCATCTTTATCAATACTGGTCACCGGAAATAATAGCCCTAAAATGGAATGAGCATCATAAAGATGATAAAGTCTCATTTAATACAATTTATTCAGCCGTCAGGGCCGGTTATTTCTGCCAGATATCAGCGCAATCACATTTACGAAGACGCGGAAAGCAAAAGTATGGTCATAGAAGCCAATACTGCTGCATACAACCTGAAAAAACAATTCATGATTTGCCGGTAGAGGCTAAGTATCGTGAACGTCTTGATGATTGGGAGGGAGATACTATACGGACAACACCGGGAAAAGGGTGTGTCGTAACATTGCTTGACAGGAAAAGCCGCTATCTTCTGGCTCAGAAAGTTGAGACCATAGCTTCTGAAAAAGTAAAAGAAGCTGTTAAGGAAGCTTTTGTAAAAAACGGGATTAAACCAAAGACGATAGTTTTTGACAATGGTCCTGAATTCGCAAAATATAAGGATTTGGAAATGGAACTCCAAACATCTGTCTATTTTGCTGATCCCCACTGTCCATGGCAGCGGGGATCGAATGAGAATATTAATGACAGTCTGCGCTTCTTCTTGCCAAGAGGTATGGACTTTAGAAATTTGGATGACGGTTATTTAGAAGATGTTGTTTCATTTCTGAATAACCGTCCTAGAAAATGCCTGGGATTAAAGTCGCCGATTGAAGTCTATTGTTGCACTTGACTTTGCAATCTACCGTCTTGCTCGAAACTTCACGCTATGCGCTCGTTGCGGAATTCCCCTCGCCCGCACTCGGTTGCGGGCTACCCTCTCTCCTAGTTGGCTACCGCCCCCTAAAACCCCTGTTTACCCTAAAACCGTTTTTTCGCGCAAGATAACCCACGTTGCGCCTTTGCCACCGTCTTTCTTGTCAGGATGCCCGGACTCGCCGAGCCTGTAATCGCGCTCAATAAAAGAACGCACCATGCCGGAAAGCACCGGCGCATCCTCGGAATGGTTGCCTTTTCCATGGATTATCAGGATTTTGCGGATTCCTCGCTTGTAGCACTCGCCAACAAACTGGTCAAGGCGTACCATAGCCTCTTCCGCTGTAAGCCCGTGAAGGTCTATCTGCGCTTCGTAAGGCATGTCCAAAAGCCAGGCGCGGTCTTTTTGTTTTTCCTGCTCCATCGCTTTTTCAGCCACTGCGTCCTTATCGACGACACCGTAACGGCGAAGCCATTCTGTCATCGGGTTAATACGGCTGTCGCTCGTATTTCCGGCTTTTTCCGCGTTAGCAGAACCCGCACCACCAGCCTTCCCTCCGGAGATTTTCGAGCCAGACTCGTTCGCTACAGAATCGGGCTGCGTTTTTTTATTTCTCCATTCCTGCCCCGTAGACTTAGGAGTTTTTTTCGAACTATTTTTTTGCTCCTGCTCCCATGCATCAAGAATATCCCCGAAATTCATAGACAGCCCCCTAAAAAAATACTAGTTGCCGCAATTAATGCAGTCATCAGCTTTTAACCAGCCTTCACTGCCGTTAACAAGCTTTACGCTGTACCATTCGCTTCGTACAGCCTTTATCTGCAAAATCTCGCCGGCTATTACTACCGACACGGAAGAAGAATTCTGCTCCGGAATGGAATAAACCGTCGTATTACGGGAAGCAACGCCTTTTACGCCGGCGGTCAGGATAGCAAGCACTACAGTCAAAACAAGGAAAACCGCGCATGATGCCGCAGCAATTTTTGCAAAAAGCTTCATACGCCGTATAAAGAACGTTACAAGGGCGACAGCGCACAGTACAAAAAGAACAATCGCTACAATAAGGAATGCTTTTCCGACTTTTCTGGAATCCCTAATGTCGGCGGCTATTTCTTCGGGGGAAGAAATCTCTTCCTCAGCCGATTTCATCATGGACGACGAATTGCCTTCCGCAAGCGCACCGCTGCCTTCAGCATAGTCGCCTTCTTCCTCTGGACGGTCAAGAACAGAAGCATAGTAGCCGCTCTCGCTGCCAGAAACGCTCTGCTTTTTTGCGGCAAGAACTTTTACAGTCTGAACATCAGAAGTCAAAAGCACCTGACCGCCGGCGTACGTCCTGGCAAGCACATGAAAAGCTGGAACTGTGAGAGTGCCTGTTTCTATCGGCGTAAGATCATACAACGCCACAGTCTCGTAGTTTTCCGTAAACTCTTTTTGAACAAACGGAAGGGCCGCCGTATCTTCAGAGCGCGTTATTATCATGTTTTCATCAAGATCAGAGTATACCTCAAGAATCTCTGCGAAAAACCGCATGGAAATTGTCGCTGTGAACGGCTCGTGCGCATATATCGTCTTAGGAAGCTTAACAGAAATTTCCGGCAAAAGTGTCCTAGGATCATCGTAAACTGTTATCGACTGGAACGGAATGTTTATGGAAATCCAGTCTACACGCGTCGCGAGCGACGGAATTTTATACGTTCCTTTTTTTGAGAACTTGAATGTAAAGACAATTCGCGTTCCCTTAACGCCGTCTACTTCGTAGCTGTCTTTTGACGAAGCCATGAGCGCAACACCATCCGGTGTAGACTGAACTGTTGCGTCAATGCGGCTCGGCTGATACTCCGGTATTTCAAGGATAAAGTTACACGTATCACCCACAAAACATGATGATTTTTCGGGCACAATCTTCAAATTACGGAGCGACACCGCCCCGAAACAGACAGAAGGAACGAGCAGAGTAATTACGGCAATAGCCGCTAGTAATCTATAACGGTGGAATTGTAATCCTGAGATTCCGTGTTTTTCCATTGTTTTTTTTCATTCTCCTTGACGATTGAGAAAACTAAATCCTGACGCGGTGAGCTGTCAGAAGCAGAATCCGCATTTACGGCGGTCTGTTCCGCAGGAGACGTGACAACCGATTTGTTTATAAGCGAAAGTTCCAAATTGATTTTAGCGTCAACATTGGAGCCGTCTATCATAAGAGCATGTTTGAACGCATCGGCGGCGGCCTCGTATTCGCCTTTGCGATGCGCGATTATTCCGGTGTTATAATAAGCCGCAAAAAGGATGTCGTCAGATGCTTCCGGTGATATTTGCTTTATACGCTCCAAAGCCGCCTCATCCTCGTTCTGCATTATGTACGTGGCTGAAAGCCCGAAAAGACCGTACTGCATAAGATAATCGTTATCAGATTCCTCTGCTTTTTCCATGACTTTAAGGAAGCCCGATGTCGCATCAACATAGTTTTTCTGGTGCCATCGTACTGTTCCAGCTAGCACATCCCCTGCAGAATCAAGGCGGCCAGAGCACGATGTAAGGAAAGGAATCATCGTAATGCACACAAGGAAAACGGCAAGGCGCGAACGTCTTACGTTTATTTCCGATAAAGCAAAACCAAGCACAAAGAACAGCAACGAAAGAGCGAGCAAAAGCGGGAAGCGTTTTACGCTCTGAAGCTCATAGCCCGTCTGAATGCTGTCGTAATCGGACATGAGTGTTTTAAGAACCTTGCCCAAAGAGCGGCTGTAGTTCGAGTCAACAAACACGACGGCATTTTCTTTTTCGATGGCGGCGCACACATTGTCCGCAATTTGCTGCAGCCTTGCCGAACGAAGGGCCGTATTAACTTTCGTAACCCCGTCGCCGGCCGTTATCTCAATTTCTTTTTCAGAACCGAATCCGACTATTATTATAGAAACGCCTTCTTTTGCCGCCTCCATCGCAGCCGACTCCAAAGAGCCGTCCGTTTCGTCGCCGTCCGTAAAAAGAATTACGGTCGGCTTTTTCGCGGTTTTGCCGGGGAACGATGCCGCCGCTGTCCTTATGCCGCTTCCAAGGCTTGTTCCTACGGACGACATAAGTTTTGGATCAAGGCTACCGATAAGCGTCCGCACCGCGTTAAAGTCCTCTGTAAGCGGTACGGCTGTGACTCCGTTTCCTTTTGCAATTACGGCAGAAACAGAAACGCCGTGCATGTTGTCGAGCAGGTACGAGGCAAAGTTTCCGGCGGCGGCAAGCCTGCTGCCACCTGCTTCAAGCGGCACGTCATCCGCTTCCATACTGTATGAGATGTCAAAAACGAAAGAAGCTGCCTTGCCGTATTTTTGAACCGGGACAAGCTTCGTTCCCCAAGAAGGGTCACTGACCGCCGCCGTGAAGAAAATCCACGCAAGACACCAGCATACGGTACGGACGAAAAGACGGCGGTGAATTTTTGCTTTACGAGACTCGTTTCCTGACGCAAGAAAACCCAAAGCTTTTTCCAACCGTCGGTAAAGCATAAGTCCTACAAGAACCGCAGGAACAAGCCCAAGAAGAAGATACCATGCTTCTGGATGCGCAAATTCGATAGAACTCATAGAATCTCCTTAAGATAAAGGCGTTTAAGGCACCATGTCAAAATAAAGCACGCCGCTGCAGAAATAAAGAAAACGAAGTGAAGCGGCTCCGATTTGTTTTCATATTTATACGACTGAACAACAGTTTCTTGCTCCGAAACGGAAACAAGCGTCTCTGAAAGCGTTCTGTACGATTCCGCGCTGTAACACATTCCTCCGGCGGCGGATGCAAGGCTACGAAGCATCGTATCGTCAAAGGCAGATTCCATATAGCCGGAGATAAGTTTTCCGGTCGCCTGATCGGTGTACTCAACAGGAACGGTTCCCTGCGTACCGACTGCCACCGTATAAAGCGTTATTCCGTTTTCCGCCGCCAGCTTCGCGGCTGTAAGCGGATGAATCGCACCGCTGTTGTTCTCGCCGTCCGTAAGCAGAATTATCGTTTTTTTGGGAGCGTTCGAGTCCATAAGGTGATACACCGCCATGGCAAGCCCCGTACCGATTGCCGTTCCGTCGCCAAGCTCGCCTACAGTAAGTGCGTTCAGCCTGTTCAAGAAAAAGCCTGTGTCCACGGTCGGAGGAACTACAAGAACAGCGTCGCTTGCCATGGCGACAATGCCGAACGAAGTTCCTGTAAGGCTTGTAACTATTGACGTTATTGTCTGCCGCGAAGCTTCAAGACGCGTAGAGTTTCCTATGTCGAGCGCGCCCATGGACGGGCTTACGTCAACGACAAAAACAATGTCAGAACCTCTGGATGTGTATATTTTTTCCGGCTTGGATATTACAGGGCGCGCATACGCCGTCACGCAAAGCAAAAAGCCGATTATCATTAAAAGACGCGACAAAAACGAGATGATGCCGGCTGTTGAGTATTTCCAAGAGAACGAATAGCCGTTCCAATCGGAAAGGGTGAGCGGAAACTCTATTTTCCTTAGAATTCCCATTTTACGCAGGATAAGGAAAACAGGAACAGCGGCTATTAACAAAAAGGCAAACGGATTTTCAAACCTTAGCATTGTAGTTATCCTTCTCCAAACAAACTGCGGCATTTATTACGCTGACGCAAATATGAACACGCTCTTCCGCCGAAAGAACCCCGTTTTCTCCCACATCGCCCGAAAACCGTATGTAGTCGCAACGGATAAGAACCTCGGCCAATTCCTGTACGGCTTCACCAACCTCTACAGAAAAAAGACCGCACGTAATGCGCTCAAAAGCTTCCACAACTCCGGCAGGCGTTTCCGAGCGGAAATTGTATGCAAAGCGGCAAGATATATACTCGCGTATCAAATGAGAGACGATATCGGCAAACTGCGCGTCGGTGACAGGCTTTTTGCCTTTCATAAGCTTTCTCAGCTGATATTTAAGCGAATGGTAATTTTTAACGACAAGGCACGCCGAAACTACGGCATGAACTTTTTTCCTGAAAGAACGGAACTTTATAAGGATTATAACGAGCGTTACGATTATCGTAATTCCAATTATTGAAAGAATATAGATAACCCATGTCGTTCCCGGAATCAGCAACGGCGCCTTTGACGGGCGTAAATCCGAAGCTCCCGTATAGTTTACAATCGATTTTATCGTAACTGCCGGAACGTCAAGGAAAATCCGTACTTCCTCAGGAATACCGCTTTCATCGTTTTCGTCAGTGCTTTCCGCGCCCTGCTCCGTACCAGCGGTTTCATCCGTATTCCCCCCATTTCCATAGATAAGAACCGGCGGAATCTCGATATCGCCAAGACTCCACGGAATACACAGCATCGAAAGCATATAAGAAGAGCCTGCTCTTTGTAACGAAACACTCTTTACCGTCATATCAGGAATATCATCCATCGTTAAATCGGAAGAAAGAACGTTTTCCGGAAGCAGAGAAACGTCACAGCTGAATGTGCAGCGTATCTCCATTTCATCGCCGACGAACACATCGCGCGGCAAAACGACAGTCTGCATCTCGTTGATGAAGATATCTTCCGCGAATGCGCCCAAAACAAGCAGGCAAGAGAAAAGCAGCGTTAAAAAGATAAGCCGGAACTTTCTCACATCAATGCCCCTGCTTAAAAAACTGCGAAAGAACGACGACAGGATCAGCTTCGGTCGGCATAACAAGAGGGATTACGCCACGCCGCGCGCACATACTTTGCCAGCGTTTTACACGCAGCTTGTTGTCGTCGCGCCAAGCCTTGCGGAAAGCCGGCAGTGACGTAGGTAGCACGCGTTTTATGCCCGTCTCCGCGTCAAAAAACGGAATGCTTCCGGCTTCAGGAAGCTCCATGTCGCAAGTGTCGGTGCAACGGACGGCGATTACGTCGTGCTTAAGCGCAAGACGGGCAAGCTCCTTTTCGTAGCCTGTGGTGCGGAAGTCCGAAATTACAAACACGAGCGCGCGGCTTCGCAAAAGGCGGTGCGTGCCGTGAAGCGCGTTCGAAAGCACAGAGCCTTTTTCCCTTGACTTAGGAAGAGAGTCGAGCTGCGAAAGAATAAGCATCTCGCAGTCACGCCCCGCCTCCGGCGAACAGGAAAACTCAACAGAACCGCCGAACATTACGGCTCCAACGGGGCTGTTGTTGATCGAAGCCGCGAGCGTGAGCAATGCAGCTGTTTCTGCGGCAGCCTCCAGCCGGCTCCGGCTTCCTGCTCCCTGCTGCATTGAAAGCGACCTGTCTATTACGAAAAAAACTATAAGTTCTTTTTCTTCTTCAAAAAGCTTTACATACGTCTTTCCCATACGGGCCGTAACGTTCCAGTCGATAAGACGCACGTCGTCACCCTGAAGATATTCGCGGACGCCGTTGAATTCAACACCCATGCCTCGGTATAAGGAGCGGAAAGAACCTGTTTTCATACCGCCTGCAATTGTCCGCGCCCGTAGCCGGAGCCGGCTGGCACGGATAGCAAGGCTTTCCCTTGACTCAATAATGGATGGCATTACGGAACCGGCATCAATGAAAGAATTTTAGCTATAAGGTCGTCCGAAGTAACGCCGTCGGCGGCGGCTTCGTACGAAAGAACAAATCTGTGGCGCAAAACAAGAGGCGCAACTTTCTTAACATCCTCTGGCAGCACAAAGGAGCGTCCTTCAAAGAGCGCAGCCGCTTTTGCACACTGGCAAAGAGCTATGCCGCCGCGCGGAGACACACCGAACGCAATGTATTTAAGGATGTCGTCGCGGTTTCTTCCCGCCGCCGTCGCCCTTAATCCAGAATGGCCCTTGCCTGTCTCGGGACGAGTTACGTTTACGAGCGACACAATGTACTCGATTATCTCATCTGCGCACTTTACGTTTTCAAGCTGCGCGCGGCACTCCAGAATTTTTGCGGCGTCAAGAACTTTGTTAACGGCTATTTTCTCCGGCTTTCCGCCCGCCTTAACGATAGAAATCTCGCTTTCAGGCGTCGGGTACGGAACAAGCACCTTCAGCATGAACCTATCAAGCTCTGCCTCCGGCAAACTGTACGTACCTTCCTGCTCAATCGGGTTCTGCGTTGCAAGAACAAGGAACGGCTCTGGCAAGCTGTACGTTTTTTCGCCAATCGTAACCTGCTTTTCAGCCATCGCCTCAAGAAGTGCAGACTGAACTTTCGCGGGCGCGCGGTTTATTTCGTCAGCAAGGACAAGGTTCGCGAACACAGGGCCTTTTCTGACTGAGAAAGTACCCGTGCCCTGCTGATACAGGAGTGTTCCCGTAACATCAGCCGGAAGAAGATCCGGAGTAAACTGAATGCGCTTAAAATCAAGACCGGAAATATCGGAAAAAGTTTTAACAGCCAGCGTCTTCGCAAGACCAGGAACACCTTCCAGAAGGATATGACCTCCTGTGATAAGTCCCATCAGTATTCCGTCAACAACTTGCTGCTGACCTACAACACGTTTGGAAATTTCTGCCCGGCAAGAATCAATTATAGCCCGGCATTTTTCGAATGCATCATTAGTATCAGACACCATACCACCCCTATGAAACCATGATTTTTCGTGGACTCATTTTATAAACTGTATGAATTTGCAAAAATCAATACATTTTTTGTATGTTTATGCATTTCCTGATTGACATCAAAGCCTTTCAGGTAGTATAACACTATCATGTTAAACGTATTAGCGCAAGAATTAAACGATACATTAAAAGGCACTAGCTTTGCCTCACTTTTTTCCGATATGGGCGAAAGAATGTTCTTCCCACGCGGAATTATATCACAGGGCGGAGAGGCTCGCATACACGGCTGGAGGGCAAATGCCACGATAGGCACTACAGTAAACGACAAACATCCTGTCGTCCTTCCAGAAATTCAGGCGCAATTACCGCACCTTTCACCGGAAGAAACAGTTTCTTACGCACCGACCGCCGGTATACCGGAGTTAAGACAGCTCTGGAAAGAAAAAATAATTGCTAAAAATCCTTCTTTGGAAGTAAAAAGTTTCTCGCTGCCCGTCGTAGTACCTGGTCTTACAGCAGGAATCTCTTATATATGCGACCTTTTCCTTTCAGAAGGCGACTGCCTTGTTACAGGCGACCCGTGCTGGGACAACTACTCTCTTATAGTAGAAACACGACGGAACGCAAAACTTAAGCAGTTCCCTATGTTCGTCGGCAACGCTTTTGAAGGCGGCTTCAATCTTGACGCTTTCAAACAGTGCGTTCAGGAAGAAGCGGAATCAAAAGGAAAGGTGCGGATGCTCCTAAACTTTCCGCAGAATCCGTCTGGCTACACGCCTACAGAAGCCGAGATGAAAGAAATATGCGCAATACTCAAAAGCTTCGCGGAAAAGGGAACAAAGCTCCTTGTCTGCTGTGATGACGCGTATTTCGGGCTGAACTACGAGCAGAACGCTGCTAAAGAGTCTCTGTTCGCCGCCGTAGCAGACCTGCACGAAAATATTGCCGCCATAAAGATTGACGGTCCTACAAAAGAAGATTACGTATGGGGCTTCCGCTGCGGCTTCCTTACTTTTGCCGGAAAAGGCATAACAGAACCCCAGTATGAAGCGCTCCAGAAAAAGTTGATGGGCATTATCCGCTCTTCTGTTTCTTGCAGCAACACGCCTGCTCAGTCAATACTGCTCAAAGCTTTTACAAGCCCGAACCTGGGCGCGGACAAAAAGCGTTTCAGAAACATACTGGAAGGCCGCTATCGCCGCGTAAGGAACACACTCAACAAGTATACGGACGACACAGTTCTTGTTCCAATGCCGTTCAACTCCGGATACTTTATGAGCTTCACCTGCTACGGCGTGAACGCGGAGGAGCTTAGGCAAAAGCTTCTTAAAGAGCAGGGAATCGGAACAATCGCCATAGACAGCTCTCATTTGCGCATAGCGTTCTCCAGTCTGGACAAGCGCGATATTGACGTAGTATATGAAGCTGTTTACACTGTAGCGCATGAACTTGCGGAAAAAGCATAACGTCCTTGCTTTATTGCTCGTGGCGATATTAACAATATTCTCTTGCTCTAAGTCAGACGGAACGGTTCTTCTGTGGACCGACCGTCCTGAATTCGCCGAATACGCCGAGCTGTTCAACTCCACAAGCTCAAAACTTAAGGTAGTCATACGCTACAGGGAAAACATAGCCCAGTCTTTGCCGCCAACACACGATGAACAAAAACCGGACATAATCGTCGGTGGCGGATTTACGGAAGCACAGGTCGAAAAATACTTTTTGCCGCTCGACTATCTTTTTTCTGACCTTCACATAAACCGCCAGCAGTTTTATCCGCAGCTGCTCGATTCCGGCTTCTTGTCAGGAAAGCAGTATCTTCTGCCAATCAGCTTCAATCTTCCGCTCGTAATTTTTTCGGAAACGAACGACAACCTTATCCCCGATCCTTACGTAATAACAACCGACCAGATACGCGACATAAGCGCGGAGTTTAACAAACAGAACAAATCGGGCGCATATACTTCAATGGGTTTTGCTCCCGGCTGGGATTCCGAGTTTTTGTACGTCGTGGCAAAACTGTATAAGACGAATTTCACGATGGAAGCCGACAACTTTACGTGGAATGATGAAAACCTGAAAGATTCGATACAATACCTTAAAAGCTGGACGGAAGAAAAAAACACATCGACAACGGCTGAACAGGATTACAAATACAAGTATCTTTACACGACGGAAACGAAGTGGATTACAGAAGGTCACTGCACTTTCGCATACAATACGAGCGCATCTCTTTTCAAGATGGATGATGACAGCCTTTCCGGGCTTGACTTCCGCTGGCTGACAGCCGACGGCATAATCCCCATAGAAGACACAATACTTTACATGGGAATGTACAAAGACTCGAAAAAGCTTAAAGACGCGCAGCAGTTCATAATTTGGTTCATGCAGGAACAGAACCAAAAATCAATGCTCGAATGGTCACGCAAAATGAATTTGACTATAAAGGATTTTGGAATTGCAGGCGGCTTTTCTTCGGTCCGAAACGTCAACGAGCTTTATTTCCCGATATACTATCCGCTTCTTCTTGGCAATTTGCCGCCAAAAGACAGCCTTTACGCGAACAGCCACATTCTGCCGGAGCGCTGGGGCAGCCTGAAAGAAAAAGTAATAATCCCGTATCTAACTGATATTGTTAACACCACAAAAACGAGCGGGCAGACATCATCGCTTGAAACGCTCTACGCAATTTGGAAACGCCAATACTATTAGAAAAATATTATTAAATAATTAAATTTATTTGTAAACTTTGAAATTATATCTCCGACATTTAAAATAGGCGGCTGCCCGATATGACAGCCGTTAAATTAAAAAGTCCGGAGGATACCATGATTTCTGGAATCAGCTCAATGAACGCATATTCCTACAGCAATGTGCTGCCAAACAACGGCGCATCTGGAAAAATTTACGTACCCGTACAGCCTGGACTTGTAAAATATTCACAGTTCAAGCATATTTCTGGAATTCCTGCAAGCAAAGGCCAGCACGGAGTAAATATAAGCAAGGTTCAGATACTGAATCACCTTATAGATCAACTTGTGTCAATGAAAAAGCTGCCTCAGAATGAACTTTCCGAAAACATTACGCTTTCCGATTCGCAGGTTGATACGCTCATTAAAGATTATCAGGCAAAAATACAGACAACTGTAGAAACTGCAAAACTAAACCCATATGCACTCGGCGGGTCAGCTCCTCAACCCGGCGTTCTGTTCAGCATATCGTATTAAACCAAAGGCACTGACAAGAGGCGGCAATGTTCTTTACTGAGCATTGCCGTTTTCTTTATGCTCTTCCTCATACTGACGTGAGGCTTTTTCTTCTTTTTCAGCTTCTTTTTTGTCTTTTATATCCGCAATTCCAATAAAAACTGCAAGTATGCCGATAAGGGCAGAAAGTACAGGCGCACATCCTTTAAGGAACATGATAATTTCCGGGCCCCAGTTAAGGAAACACGGAAGCGCAGCCGCAACCGTAAACGCAATAAGAATAAGTCCGATTATAATTGCTACCATTTTTTCCTCCGTTTGTTTTTCACAACGCGTTAAGTATACCTCAAAGGCGCTGTCACGACAACACACACGTACACGATGCGACAGAAATGTGGAAATGTTGTTTTTTGACATACCGCAATTGTAGCTGCGGACAGTGTTGCGGTGAAATTATGCTTTTTTGTCATCTTTACGAGGCATTGCGTAGCTGGCGGGTTCCCTGTGTTGGAAGTATTGACGAGCGCAGCGAGGAACCTACTTCCAACACAGGGGGCCAGCGAAAGCAATGCCTCGTAAAAAAAAAGTTTGCATAAGCTAATTTCGACCACATTTCTGTCGTATCGTGCTATAATCGCGTTATGAATTACAGACATTTCCCATTAATAGACGACTGCAAAATTTCCGCATTAGGTTTCGGCTGCATGAGATTTCCGCTCGTGCCAGGCACAGAAGACATCGACAAAGAAAAGACACGCGAACTGATTAAAGCCGCGTACAACGAAGGCGTAAACTACTACGACACCGCATGGCCCTACCATCACGGCACGAGCGAAGAAGTTCTTGGCAGCATACTCCAAGAAGAAAATCTTCGCGACAAAGTGTATATCGCTGACAAATGCCCTGTTTGGGAGATAAAAGAAGAAGCTGATTTTGACCGCATTCTTGACGAGCAGCTTCGCCGCCTTAAAACAGACCACATCGACTTTTACTTGCTTCACGCAATGAACGCGTCCTCTTGGGAGAACATGAAAAAACTTCATGCCACAAGTTTTTTGGAGCGCGCAAAGAAACTTGGAAAAATAAAGCATATCGGCTTTTCGTTCCACGACTCGCTGGATGTCTTTAAAAAGATGATAGATGAATACGCTGGCTGGGAATTCTGTCAGGTTCAGTATAACTACCTTGACGACGACGGCGAGCAGCAGACCTCCAACCCGGGAAAACAGGCGCTTGCCTACGCCGCCAAGCATGAAATTGGCGTTATAGTTATGGAACCTCTTCGCGGAGGTCTGCTCGCGAACCCGCCGAAAGGCGTTCGCGACATTTTTGCGGCAGCGGAAACACCGCGTCTTCCAGCTGAATGGGGACTTCGCTTCGTGTGGGAAAGCCAGGAAGTTGTAACGGCGCTTTCCGGCATGAACGACATGACGCAAGTTCTTGTAAACTGCGCCACTGCTTCCACGGCATTCCCGAACTCGCTGCCGCAAAAACAGCTCGCCGTCGTCAAACAGGCAAAAGACTGGTTCGAAAGCCGCATAAAAGTTCCATGTACGCACTGCAACTACTGTATGCCGTGTCCACAAGGCGTGAGCATACCGGACGTTTTCAGCGAATACAATGATGCATCCCTTAGAGGCGCGTTCGAAGAAGGTGCCCCGAAAACTGTATCTGCGGACTATATAAAACTTAAAAAGGAAGGGAAAGGAGCAGACAAGTGTGTCAGCTGCGGGCTTTGTGCGACTAAATGTCCGCAACACATAAAGATACCCGACGTATTAAAAGAAGCCGGAGAAAAACTGGGCTAATCGGGAAAATCCGGTTAGCGATGTGAAGGGCGTCGTTCGCAACGAGCGCGATGCGCGAAGTTTCGAACGGCGTTCCGGAGCGGGCTACCGCGCAGGAATGAAGGCGAAAGCTGAAACCCGGAACGTAGCGACCGACGGTTTGGCAACAAGAAGTCGCTGTGCACAGGACGTGCACAAAAACTGGCGGGTTTTGCGCCTGCAAACATGGACGGTGCCAAACCGTCGGGAACCGCCATAATTTTTTTAATTTTTTGCCCCATTACTCCAAAAAACATATTGACAACAGAGGGCATTTTATTTCATTGTTCATGTTGCAACAAAAAAAATGCGACCTATTCCGTTCTCAGGAGGAACATAAGAAACATTGAAAGGAAGTACAGTTACAATTAGCGGCGTATCAAAGTCATTCGGTACTTTCCATGCGCTTGATAATGTTGATTTTACAATCAACAAGGGAGAATTCTTCTCTCTCCTCGGTCCTTCCGGCTGTGGAAAAACAACACTTCTCCGCATCATCGCAGGATTTGAATTTCCGGATACAGGTGCCGTTCTTTTTGACGACAAGGATATAATTCCTCTTCCACCAGATAAACGACCTTCCAACACAGTATTTCAGAGTTACGCGCTTTTCCCGCATCTTTCAGTCTACGAGAACGTAGCGTTCCCATTGCGCCTTAAAAAACTCGACAAGCAGGAAATTGACGCTAAAGTTAAAGAATATCTTCACCTTGTTCAGCTCGATGCCCACATGGACAAAAAGCCGAACCAGCTTTCTGGCGGTCAGCGTCAGCGTGTCGCGATTGCACGCGCTCTTATAAACGAGCCTTCTGTCCTTTTGCTCGACGAGCCTCTTTCCGCTCTCGACGCAAAACTCCGCACACAGCTTCTTATTGACCTTGACGCACTTCACGACAAAATCGGTATTACGTTCATCTATGTAACGCACGACCAGGCAGAGGCTCTTTCTGTTTCTGACCGCATTGCCGTAATGAATCAGGGAAAAGTTCTTCAGGTAGGAACTCCTTTTGAAATTTACGAAAGCCCGGCAACAGAATTCGTCGCAAAATTCATTGGCGAGACAAACCTTTTCGCAGCGAACGTTCAGGAATGCAAGCAGTACACACCAGAGGGCAGAGACCCGGAGTATATGTGCAAGCTTACGATTCCAGAGCTCAACAAGCCAATTCTTGTTACAGACTACGAAGAGACAGATCCGGGACAGAAAGTCTGCGTATCTATCCGCCCGGAGAAAATCCGCATATCAACAGAACCGCCGAACACGACACGCCAGGATATCAACGTATTCGAGGGCATCGTCGAGGAGCCTGTATATTCAGGTTTCCAGTCAAAGTTCTACGTAAAGCTTGAGAACGGCACAATCATCAAGGTTTTCAAACAGCATACGAATTATCTTGATGACGGTCCGGAAATTGAGTGGAAAGACAAGGTGTTCGTCTCTTGGAGCGCGAACGACGGTTACATTGTTGAGGACATAGACCAATGAGCGACAAGGCAGTTTCTCCTGCACCTGCAGAAAAAAGCGGAGAAAAGAAATACAAGCAGAAGAACTTGGGCATAACCTACGCATGGCCGATGGGTATATGGTTCACTGTGTTTTTCGTTGTTCCGCTCATAATCATAACGGTATACAGCTTTCTTAAGAAAGGATTGTACGGTGGCGTCGTCTGGGAATTCTCGCTCAGCGCTTATGCACAGATGTTCAGCAAAGCTTACGGAATCGTATTTTTGCGCACGATTTGGATTTCTGTCATATCATCAATAATAACGATATTGATTGCGCTTCCCTGCGGCTACGCAATCGCCAGGAGCAAGCGCCAGACAGTTCTTCTTATGCTGATTATCATTCCGTTCTGGACGAACTCTCTTATCCGCATATTCGCCTGTATGTCCATTTTGGGCAACGACGGTCTTATAAACACAATGCTGCTTAAGCTCGGCATTATTGATGATTATCTGCCGCTCCTTTACAACCAGAGAGCCGTAATCCTCATATCGATTTACATGTACCTGCCTTATGCGATACTGCCGATTTTCACAGCGATAGACCGCTTTGATTTCTCATTACTGGAAGCATCCCGCGACCTTGGAGCAACAAAGGCACAGTCAATGATAAAAATTCTGCTGCCGAGTATAAAGAGCGGCGTAGTTACCGCGCTTATATTCACGTTTATCCCGATTTTCGGCGCATATACGGTTCCGCTCCTTGTTGGTGGCAAAGATTCTTACATGCTCGGAAACATAATCGTCGATCAGGTCAACAGGACACGCAACTGGCCTCTTGCAGCCGCATTCTCGATGGTTATTACTGTCGTAAGTACAGCCGGAGTTCTTTGGATGATGAACACATCAAAGAAAGACGCTGCGTTAAAAGTAAAGGACAACAAGAAATAGAGCAATGAGCACAACAACACCATACAGAGGGCTGCTTAACAGACTCCAGAAAAAAACACCGGTCACTGAGCCGGCAAGACACGCAAAACGCGCGTTCCAGAAAAAACGGTTTTCTCTTTCGGCGACAGTGCTTTTCATTACGATTGTGTTCCTGTTTCTGCCGCTTTTCTATATCATTTTCTTCTCGTTCAACGAGAGCAAAGGAAGCGAGTTCACGAACTTCTCACTGGTCTGGTACAAAAAGCTTTTCTGCGACTCAGACAACCTTTGGGAAGCTTTTTTGAACAGCATTATAATCGCAATTTCTTCGTCCGCTGTCGCAACGATACTCGGAACGCTCGCGGCTATCGGCATTAACTGGTATAAGTTCAAGGGAAGAATGTACATTCAGGCAATAAGCTTTTTGCCGATGGTTCTGCCGGAAGTTATTCTGGGTGTCTCGACGCTTATTTTCTTTTCCGGAATACACGTCCCGCTCGGACTTTTCACCATTTTCGCCGCTCATACGACGTTCTGTCTTCCGTTCGTGTTCCTGCTCGTTTCCGCCCGTATAGAGGAGTTCGACTTCTCCATAATCGAGGCGGCGCACGACCTTGGAGCCACCGACAGGCAGACAATGCTGAAAGTCATAATCCCGGCGATTCTGCCAGGTATTCTTTCCGGCTTTATGATGTCAGTCACAATGTCGCTCGAAGACTTCGTAATTACGTTCTTCGTTTCGGGTCCGGGCTCAACGACACTGCCGCTCTACGTCTACTCGATGATTCGCTTCGGCGTGTCGCCGGTAATCAACGCGCTGTCGTTCGTTGTTATCCTTGGAACCGTTCTGGTAACTTTCTTGTTACGCAAATTCCTTAAAGTTATTGCCGCAAGCAATTAAACATTAATGTTACCCTGAACGAGTTTCAGGGTCTTCAATTTATTCAACTTCACTTTATGGAGGTTTTTATGAAAAGAAAACTTTTTTCAACAATTATGGTATCGGCATTGGTTCTTGCAATGCTCGCTTTTGTAACTGGCTGCAGCAAATCAGATAAAAAAGAACTGTATCTTTTTAACTGGACTTACTATACACCGGACGACGTAATCAAACAGTTCCAGGATGAATTCGGCGTAGAAGTTCACATTGACAGCTTCGCTTCAAACGAAGAGATGTTCGCAAAGCTCAAGGCTGGCGCATCCGGCTACGACATCGTGTTCCCGTCACAGGACTATGCTTCCATCATGATAAACGAAGGCATGCTCATGGAGCTCGATCACTCCAAGATGCCTAACCTTCAGTACGTAAGCAACTTCGTTCTTGACAACGCAACTTACGATCCAACAATGAAATACGCCGTACCTTACTACATGGGTATCGCCGGTATCGCCGTAAACAAGACAAAAGTAACGGAATACGGAAAGAGCTGGAACATTTTTGGCCGTGAAGACCTTAAGAACCGCATGTGCATGATGAACGACATTCGTGAAGTTATCGGAGACGCTCTCAAATATCAGGGACATTCCGTAAACTCAACAAATGAAGAAGAGCTTGAGGCTGCAAAAAATCTTGTAATCAACGAATGGAAACCGAATCTGGTAGGTTTTGATGCAGAGGGATTCGGAAAGGCTTTTTCACGCGGAGATTTCTGGGTTGTTCAGGGATATGAGGAAGTTGTTTACAGCGAAGTAGAGAAAGACAAATGGGATATTATTGACTTCTTTATTCCGGATGAAGGCGGCCCGATGTACCTTGATTCAATGTGTGTTCTCAAGGATGCAAAGAACTACGACACAGCTCTTGAATTCATCAACTTCATCCACAGACCGGAAGTTTATGCCAAGTTCCTTGATTACTTCAGATTCCCGAACAGCGTAAACACAGAAGCAGACAAATACATGACAGAAACTCCTGCTTACAAGGCATCCGACATGGAGCGCGGAGAGCTTAAATATGATTTGGGCGAGGACCTTGCAAAATATAATGCCGTATGGGAAGAAATCCTCTTCAAATAATAAGGCATAATTTCTAATTCACGAACTGCCCTGCACGGAGGTTACGAGATGAAACTTAAACAAGCCGTTTTTTTTGGATTTTTGCTTTTAACTGTCATTTCACCGGTTTTTGCAGAGCAGTTCCGCTTTAAATACACAAAAGGAGAGGAGTACCGCATCCTCTCCACAGTTCATGAATCCGTTTACTACAACGGGATATTCGACCATTTTTCCGAGATAGTTAACCGCATTTCTGTTTCCGTGACTGACGAAAAAAACGGAACAGGAACGCATGAAGCCGTCTTTATGACGACAGAAAACGCGACCGAGCAAAAGCCCGACGAAGCCCTGCTTTCGTCCGCCCGGACCGTCACAGGCACTTTCCAGTGGGGTGAAGAATACCTTAGCGTTTTCGACCGCGACGAGTACGGCGTTTACACGATAGACGACACGTATTTTATGCCGATTGTGCGCAACGTGCCAGTGTTCCCCGACTACGACCTTGAGCCGGGCGACACTTGGGAATACGACGGCGAAGAAGTTCACGACATGCGCATAAACTATGGCATTCAGGAACCTTTCCACATTCCGTTCACAACTGAATACACTTACGAGGGAACGACCGAAAAAGACGGAAAAACCCTTCACGTAATTACGGCGGACTACTCGCTTTTTTACGACGTTCCAGTGAAGCCCGATGCGAAAGGAACCGCGCCGGTAAGAGCGATGGGTTATTCATACCAGACGATTTACTGGGACAACGAGGCAGGGGCGATTCAGTCGTATGAAGAGGAATTCCGCATCGTGATAGACACGAAAAACGGCGACCGTATAGAAAACGTAGGTACTGCCGGCGCGGAATACGCGGAGAAACCCCACTTTTCAAAAGAGGCCGCGCTCCAAGACATCCAGAAGCAACTGGAAGGCCTTGAAAACACAGAAGTCACGATTGACGACAAAGGCATTACGCTCCGTCTTGAGAACATAAGGTTCCGCGCGGACTCTGCGGTGCTTTTGGACAGCGAGAAAGAAAAACTGGAGAAAATCTCCGAAATCTTGAAGAATTACTCGGCAAACGACCTGCTCATAAGCGGATACACTGCCCGCGCCGGCACAGAAGAGTCATGCATCGCGCTTTCAAAAGAAAGAGCCGCCGCCGTCGCTGATTTTCTTGTGAACCTCGGCGTAAAAGACGCGCGCCACATTTTTACGCAGGGCTTCGGCTCTTCGTTCCCTATTGCTGACAACTCAACCGAAGAAGGCATGGCAAGGAACCGCCGCGTAGAAATCACTATAATGAACTAAAATAATTGTAAAATCTCACTTTCCATAATAAAAAAATCTTTCTACAAATTTGCTCACCATGATATAATTAAAAGGAATTTACTAGTGGAACTTAGCGTACCTTTCGCTTTACCTATAAAGGAGTATTTATGAAAAAACTTAGACTAGCCACAAAAATCAGCATCATTACGACTCTTGCTATCCTATTAACCGCAGCTGCTATCGGAACGAGTTCTATTCTTGTCAGCAGCAGCCGTGTATCAGAAATGATAAACGAGAGTCTTGAAACAACAGAACTTGGCGTTCTTGATACTCTGGATAACTGGAAGGAAATTCTTGAAGCTACCACCCTCGTTTTTGCGGATAAGACACGTCTTGTAACAGCACTTTCGAATAGAGACAATGCTTCTGTCAAAGCACTATACGACGAGCAAATAAAAGTTCTAAACACAGACTTCCTTATAGTAACAGACGAGCGAGGATTCGTAATTACCGGCGCAAAAAAAGGAGTAAACCTTGCTGACCTATCATCTGTAAGCGGTGCTCTTCAAGGCGAGAAAACCTGGGCTTACGAAGGGTCAGAATTCTTTGATTACAGTCTTGTCGTTGCATATCCAATGAAGAGCGGAAGCAAAGTGATTGGTACAGTTTTAGGTGGTTTCAGTCTTGCCTACGAAGAATTCACAGAAGAAATAAAAAACAACTTCAAAGTTGAGTGTACAATATTCAGCGGCGACACATGCGTAATGACAACACTCGGCGACGACCTTATCGGAACAAAACTTGACAATGAAGCTATTCTTGAACAAGTTCTTTCAAAAGGTATTCGCTATGAAGGACAGAACGTAATTGCAGGTAAACCTTACTTTACGATTTACACACCACTCGAAGATAGTCTTGGCAACATTACTGGTATGCTTTTCACAGCAAAACCAGTATCAGTCCTTAATTCTGTAATAGCGAACATTACGCAGAGCATGATAGTTGTAATGGCAGTTATTGCCGTGCTTCTTGTTATTGTTGTAACACTTTTCTTGGGCAGACTGATTAAACCTCTTCTTGGCGTCAAAGAAACTTTGGATGAAATTTCCAACGGAGAGGCAGACCTTACAAAACGCATCGAGATAAAATCTCACGATGAAATAGGTGATGTTGTTAATGGATTCAACACATTCTCCGGTAAGCTCCAGAACATCATCGGCGACGTAAAGGAGTCAAAAGACGAGCTTCTTTCAGCAGGAAAGGGACTTGCAGCAGCAACGAACGACACGTCATCATCTATCACGCAGATTATTGCCATTATCCAGAGCATGAATAATCAGATCAGCACACAGAGCCAGTCTGTAAGCCAGACAGCCGGTGCTGTTAACGAGATTGCATCGAACATCGAATCTTTGGAGCGCATGATCGAGTCTCAGGCAAGCGGAGTAACACAGGCTTCCGCAGCAGTCGAGGAGATGATTGGAAACATCCAGTCCGTAAACTCATCCGTAACGAAGATGGCAGACTCTTTCAACGAGCTTAGAAGCAATTCTCAGGAAGGTATCTCAAAGCAGACTGCTGTCAATGAGCGCATAAGCGAGATTGAGAATCAGTCACAGATGTTGCAGGAAGCTAACGTAGCGATTGCATCGATTGCAAGCCAGACAAACCTTCTTGCTATGAACGCGGCAATTGAGGCAGCCCACGCCGGTGAGTCCGGAAAAGGATTCGCGGTTGTTGCTGACGAGATTCGTAAGCTTTCTGAAACCTCGACAGCTCAGTCAAAGACAATCGGAAATCAGCTCAACAACATCAAAGAGTCTATCAACAAAGTTGTTGCCGCTTCTTCCGAATCAACAGTTGCTTTTGAAACCGTTTCAAAGAAGCTTGAAGAGACAGACGCTCTTGTTATCCAGATTAAGGCGGCAATGGAAGAGCAGAACGCAGGTTCGAAGCAGATTACAGACGCGCTTCACAGCATGAATGACAGTACTGTTGAAGTTCGTAACGCCTCTAAAGAAATGCAGCAAGGAAACGAGATGATTCTTGGCGAGGTTAAGCAGCTGCAGAATGCGACTTTGCATATGACACAGAGTATGGAAGAAATGTCCATCGGTGCCAAGAAGATTAATGATACAGGTGCCGCTCTTTCAGAAGTTTCCGACCAGATTAAAGATTCAATCCACAAGATTGGAGAGCAGGTAGACCAGTTCAAAGTCTGATTCCAGGCTGATAATTAATCTGATTTACGAAGTCCGTATGCGAAGCCACAGCGGTTTGCATACGGATTTTTTTTGCATTTTTTTCGTCGGTGGTGCAGGAGAAATGAAAATTTCTTCATTTCACTTTCTATAATATTTATATGAGTGATTTGAATGATTCAGAACCAGATTTTGACACCGATTTTAATCCGGATTTAGATCCGGCAGCCGCTGTCGCATACAAAAACTTCGGGATAAAATACCTTTACCCGTGGCAAAGGCTTGTTATAGCGAACATTCTTGACCCGCCCGACGACATTTCAAACGATACTGAATCACAAGGAAGCGATGCAGCGCAAAACGCGATAGATGCGCCGGGAGATTCGTCAGCTCGCTTGAAGCAGATTGTCCTGTTGCCGACAGGAGCCGGAAAATCTTTGTGTTTCTTGATTCCGGCTTTGCTTTTGGAAGGTCCGACACTCATTTTGTACCCGCTCTTGGCGCTAATGTCAGACCAGGCAAGGCGAATGGCGGAGGGCGGGATGAAGCCGGTAGTTTTCCGCGGACAGCAGACAAAGCAAGAAAGGGAAGAAAACTTCCGCCTAATAAAAAACGGCGCAAAAGTAATACTCGCAAACCCAGAAGTCCTACAATCAGAAGAACTTTTAGAGCGGCTTTCAAAAGCCGGAATCGCACACGTCGCCATAGATGAAGCACACTGCGTCTCTGAATGGGGCGATACATTCCGCCCCGCGTACCTGACGCTCGGCACTATCCTTAAGAAACTCGATGTTCCCAAAGTAACGGCTTTTACAGCCACCGCGTCACCGGAAGTCCTTGCCCGAATAAACGAAGTGCTTTTTGACGGCGAAGGGCATATTGTTCGGAGCGAGGCTGACAGACCGAACATTCACTATTACGTTCATTATGCGGTATCTAAGGAGAAAGCAGTACTTGCCCTCGCCGAAAAAGAAGAAAAGCCGCTCCTTGTGTTCTGCGGCACGCGGCGGCGCACAGAAAAAATGGCGTATCTTCTTGCGGAACAGATGAAAGTCCTTCATCCGGAGAAAAAAGACTGCGTAAAGTTTTACCACGCGGGGCTTTCTCGCGAAGAAAAAGACAAAGTTGAAAAATGGTTTCATCCGCATAAAGACGCAATAATGGCGGTGACGTGCGCTTTTGGAATGGGCGTAGACAAAAAAGATATAAAAACGGTCATACACCTGGATGTTCCGGCGACCGCCGAAGCATTCATTCAAGAAGCAGGGCGCGGCGGCAGAGACGGCAGCATAGCAAAGTCGATTCTTGTGTGGAGCCCGGAAGATTCAGAAAAAGCGGCAAAGGCTGCTCCCGGCTCACGAGCAAGGGTGATGGGCGATTTCGCGGAAGCCAAGACGGACAACTCGGGTGTCCCAGGCAGCACAAATAACGCAAACAACACAGGCACGACAGGCAGTTGCAGGCGACAAGTTCTGCTCGATGAGCTGGGAGCAGAGAAAGCAGCTTGCGAAGGATGCGACATCTGCCTAGGAGTACGAGAAAATGGAACAGCCGACATGGAAGCTGCCGCCGCGCTCATAAAAAAATACAACAAGTGCTTTACTTTGGAGCAAGCCGCGGAAAAACTCGCGGAACAGTTTTCAGAAAAGTCAGGAAAACACGCTTTTACGGCGGCTAATTTTATCGACCGCGGCGACTGTATCATGCTTCTTAAGCGGCTTTTGAAAGAAGACAAAATATCAACAGGCAAGTACTTGTGGAAAAACAAATTAATATATCGCAGTAAAAAATACTCTTAACAAAATCTTAATTTTAAAATTAAAATTTTATCGGTATCAAGTTTTTTAGAACCATGTGTTATATAATTTATAAGGTAGATACAAATTGGTATTTTGGAGGGAAAAAATGTCACCTATCAGCACGTTAACGCCTATCAGTTTAATGCTTAACGCATTATCAAGAAAATCAATCATTATAATCACAGAAGGTGCCAGTATCATAAGAGAAAATGATATACGCGGTTTTTTTCAAGCAATGGATTTGTGCAGTTTCAAAGGAATAGAAGGTATATATGTCGATATTTCGGTTCCTGACGATGTTCAAGATATAGCATTTGACGCAGCTATATGCCGTAACATTCCTATTCTTGATTCAATTCCAGAAAGATATCAGTACAAGCCAAAAGCAGCTTAATTAATAACTGATTTTTACGCCGAAGCCGCCCATATAAACAAGCGGCTCGATTTCTGTTGATACGCCGGTAGCATACGAAGCGCCGGCGTTATTTTTTTCTGCCTTCAAAGAATGAAGCCACGGCACAAGAAAGCCTGTCGCCGAACCGATTACCGCCCCAGCAAGAACATCAGTAACAAAATGCTTGCCGCCTGCCACACGGAAAATCGCAGTTGCCGTCGCAACTGAGTAGGACGCGGCAGTTACGACATATTTCCACGCAGAGTCGCTGAAATACTTTGAGAAAACATAGGAAGCAAATGTCGCGCCGGCAAAAGCAAGCGTTGAATGGCCAGACGGAAAAGATTCGTTCCAATCTCCACTCGTAACAAATTTCACAGGTATGCGGTCGTAATACATATACGGACGGGCGCGGGTTACAAGGCTTTTCGTAAGCTCTTTAAGCCCGTATGACACAAGAACCGTCTCGGCATACATAACGCCGATCGTGAGCCACTCTTCCATAGGAGATGCCAAAAGAACAGCCGGCGCAAGAAGCCCGACATACTGAAAAATATCTCCAGCAACGTTCAGTCCTTTGGAGAAAGGCTGCATAAAAAAGCGGTCTAATGCCGCTACAGCATTTTTATTGAATGGCAAGTGGTTCCATTCGTTGTTTTTGAAGTGGACAACTTTATCAAGAAGCACCCCAGCTCCTAAAAGAGTTACGCCTGTTCCTGCTATCAACGAGTCAGTGAGCGGATCGAGCTTAAAAAACTCGCCGCTTCCGGTAAAAGTAAGGCGGCTCAAATCGAAACCGGCAGACGATACGACAACAGCAGACGGCGCGGATGAAGAAGCGTCATTTGATTGAATGCTGCCTTGTTCCTGCGCGGGTAAAACCGTAAACAGCAAAGAGATAAAAAGCGTTGCTACAATGATTTTCTGACTAAAAGCTGATTTATAGAATCTCATATACTCTCCGTAAAGATTTCTTGTACAAGTTTTTTGAATTTTCGACCTCTGTCGAACTCGTTGGTGAACATGCCGAAAGATGTTGCGCCGGGTGAAAAAACGACGTTCACAGTGGATTTGCCAGCGTCCGCGATTTTTCCGGCGAAAACATCGTTTTTGAAAGCTGTAATAAGAGCTTCAAGAGAGCTGAATGGCCCCGCAAAACCGATGCCGCGCTCGTTGAGCAACGGAATCATGCGGTCCGTGCCTTTGCCTTCAAGCAGATAAATTGCGGCAGCTTTGTCAGCGGCAGCGGCGAAAGGCGTAAAATCAAGATTCTTGTCGTTTCCGCCCGCAAAAAGGACAGGCTTTTCGCCGAAAGCATCAAGAGCAGCGGCGGCAGCATCGGGCACGGTCGCGGTAGTGTCGTTGTAAAAACGGAACTCCGTGGGCGCGGCAGCTTGGTGTTCGCCAGAACCCGAAAAATTCCAAGAGTAAAAATATTCCAATCTGTGCTCAATTCCAGGATATGAGGCAAGAATCTTTTTCGCGGTTTCCGGATCAACTCCCATAAGAGTCATCACAATCGCCGCGTTCGTAAGATTCTGCTTCATGTGAATGCCGGGAACTATTGTATCGGTGACGCGCACCGGCATCTTCGCGTTCTCCCCGTACCACACAACTTCCGCCTTTGTTTCTTCTGCAAAAACTTTTCCCCAACCGTCGTCCGCGTTGCAAAGCGTAAAACAGTCCGGGGTTTGGTCGGCGTAAATAAGTTTTTTGTCTGCAACGTACGGCTCCATGCCGCCGTACCAGTTCTGGTGGTCCGGCACAATTTTCGTAAGCACGGAGATTTTTGGCTTCAGCACTCCCCTGCCCCGCAAGTCGGCGAGCTGCCAGCTTGAAAGCTCAAGGACGACAGGCGTTGTTTCGTCTGTTTGCTCTAAAAACGTAAGAGGACTGACTGTTATGTTGCCGCCGAGGAATGCCTTGAAACCCGCCTGGCAAAGTCCGTAGTGAATTGCGCTCACGGTTGACGACTTGCCTTTGCTGCCGGACACCGCGATTACAGGCGCTTTTGTAAAGCTTAGAAAAAGCGAAATGTCGCTTTCTATGCTTTTGGCGGCGGCGAGATATTCATTACCTTCAAATTTAACGCCAGGATTCTTGATTACACAGTCGGCGCTCTGAAAATCAGAAAGGTCGTGCTTGCCCAAGACAAGCTTGATCCTGTTGAAATCAACTGATGGATCTTGCCTAAGCGAATTGAGCGTAGGAGCAAGTTCTTCCTCCGTTTTTTTGTCGGTGACGGTGATAAACGCGCCGTAACGCGAAAAGAAACGGACACACGCCTCGCCGCCGCCGTTCAAGCCAAGCCCCATAATCGTGACTTTTTTGTCTTTTATGTCGTCAAGGCTTTTGAAAAAACAGCCCTTTGGGTAAACGTGTGGTGTCATATCACTCCTTAAATAAATCCGCTTATTTCCGGCTTGTTTTAAGCGACCTCATTGCATTGAACCGCTCAATTCCTAGCATCATAAGTTTTTCCAAAAGCTCGTTGTACGGAAGACCGGAAGCCTCGCACAACTTTGGGAACATACTGATATTCGTGAAACCCGGAATGGTGTTTATCTCGTTCAAGTAAAACTTGCCTGTTTTTTTGTCGAGGAAGAAATCTATCCGGCTGAAACCGCATCCGTCCAAGGCTTTGAAAGCTTTTATCGCTATGTCGCGGACTTCGCGGATTTTCTCGTCATCAAGGTCGGCAGGAATCCGCAATGCAGCTCCGTCCGGGTCGATATATTTCGCATCGTAATCATAAAACTCGTGAGAAGGAATAATCTCGCCCGGAATATACGAAGTTATGTCGCGGAATCCCGTAACGGAGCACTCAATCTCGCGTGCCTCAACGAACGGCTCAACAAGAATCTTGTCGTCCCAAAGAAGAGCCTCGTCTACAGCGGCGATAAACTCTTCTTTGGAAGTAGCTTTGCCTGCGCCAACGGAGCTTCCTGCCTTGCACGGCTTAATGAAAACTGGCCATTCAAAATCGCGCTCGCTTCGCTTAAGAATTGCAGAGAAAGCTTCTTCATTCTCGCGGTCAGCACGATGCACTGTTATGTAAGGAACAATAGGCAGACCTGCCATCTGCCAAATCTGCTTTGTTTTTTCCTTGTCCATCGAAACTGCGCTGCTCATTACGTCACAACCGCAATAAGGAAGCTCCGCCATTTCGAAAAGTCCCTGAGGAAGTCCGTCCTCGCCGTAAGTTCCGTGAAGAACCGGGAAAACTATGTCTGTTTCCAAAGGAGTTATTTTGCCGTCTTTCATTTTGCAAAAGCCGGATTTTACGCCGCCGCCAGGAATGACGCAAATCTTTACGTCGGTAGCAGCGTCTGAAAGAATGGCTTTTTCATCGTTTTTAATGCGTTTCAGCTCTGCTTCCGGCTGAAGGAACCATTCGCCCTCTTTCGTAATGCTAATAAGGTTTACAGTGTGTTTATCAGTGTTGATATTTCTTGCGACAGAAGACGCAGAAACCTGTGAAACCTCATGTTCTCCGGTTTTTCCACCATAAATGACAGCAATTTTCATATAAAGCCTCAAAATAGATGCACGAGATGAATCCCGCGCATCTTAAGTTTTTATTTCTCCAGCAGCCAGCTCTTCATATCTTTGAACTTGAAATTCTTTCCTGTAAGAAGAATTCCAACTCTGAAGATTTTCGCAGCAAGCTTCATAACAAGATATATCGAACCGACAAGAAGTACAATACTTAAAATAAGTTGCCAAATCGGAACTTGACCGGCGATCAGCCTTGTAAGCATAACCATTGGCGATGTGAACGGAAATTCCGACAGGAACAATGCAAGCGCGGAATCTGGATTTGAAGAAATGCTTGAGATAAAGCAGATCGGAACAATAAGACAGAGCAGGAACGGATACGAAAGCTGAGCCATGTGCTGCTCATCTTCGGAAGCGGCACCGACCGCCCCGTAACACGCGCCGAAAAGCAAGAATCCGAGCAAGAAGAAGATGCCAAGGAACACAAAGTTAAGCGGAGAAAGCTGAACAGGAACAGAAAAACCTGTAAATGTGCTGAACAGCGAAACTCCTACGAGCGCGAAAATAATCCAGATTGAGAACTGGAGCACACCGGAAAGCGCGACACCGAAAATCTTGCCCATAAGAAGGTCATCCGGGCGGACGGAAGAAAGCAGGACATCAACAATTTTGGAAGATTTTTCCGAGACGACCGAGCGTCCTATCGACTGACCGTACAAGAGAATCGCCATGTAGATAGTCATAGCGAAGAAAAGCGGAACAAGAAGCTTCACAATGTAGCTGCCCTCGGAATCTGATTCCTCGGCGGTGTTTTCCTTTTGGGAAAGCTTGTAAGAAGGAAGGCCTGTCTCCTCCATCATCGCAAAAACTTTCTGCGGATCAAGTCCCTGCTCAGCGAGTCTGTTCGAAATAATCACATTCGAAACCACATTCTTCAATACAGAATGAACGTACAAATCTCCTGTGTCCTCTGAATAATAGCCGAAAGCGCCTTTTCCGTCGGGAGCAAGATATCCTTCAATTGTTTTTGCGAAAACAGCCGATTTCAGGCTTTCTTCATCTGATTTCTCAACGACATTCCAACCGGATGCGATAAGAGTGTCGCGGACTCCGTATGTAATTGCCTTTCCGTCAGAAAGAATACCAACGGAAATCGTCTCGTTTGAGCGGTCAACGCTGTTTAAGCTTGAAAGAGACGGAATAAGGACAAGAGCCGCCATAAGGAACGGTCCAAGAATCGTAACAATTATAAATGATTTCTTGCATACGATTTTCTTGAACTCGTATGCCAATACTGTACCCAATTTTGATTTCATCGTCTTACTCCCCCTCTTTACCTGCAATGCTTACGAAAACTGCGTGCAAACTCGGTTCGTTGACCATGTAGCGGCTGACTATGCATCCGTTTTCTTTTGCTTTTGTAGCAACTGATGCAAAAAGCTCTTTGTCGTCAACGTCGTTTTCAAGAGTGAGCGTATATTCGGAACCGCTTTCCTGAACGCCTTTTACACCTGCAAGGCTCTTAAGGAACTCGGCATTGCCCTTGCACTCGACCGTAACGGAGTTGTTGCCGTATTCCTTGCGGATTTGGGCAAGATTTCCGTCAAGAATCTTGTGACCGTGGTTAAGCATAACGATGTGGTCGCAAATGCGCTCCGCAACTTCCATTACGTGCGTTGAGAACAGGATAATGCGTCCTTCCTGCTTAAGTTCCTTTATAACCGCAAGAAGCTCGTCGGAACTGACCGGATCCAGGCCAGAGAACGGCTCGTCAAGGAATATAAGCTTTGGGTCATGCATGACAGTCGAGATAAACTGTATTTTCTGCGCCATACCTTTTGAAAGCGACTCAATTTTTTTGTCTTTCCATTCGGTAAGGTCGAATCTGGCAAGCCACTTGTCCATGCGGGCATCCGCGTCTGATTTTGAAACGCCCTTCAATGCGGCAAGATAGCGCAGAACGTCGCAAACTTTCTCTTTTTTGTAAAGTCCGCGCTCTTCCGGAAGATAGCCGATTTTGTCTTTGTCTTCCGATGTAAAAGGCTTTTCATCCAATGTAATTGTGCCGGAATCCGGCTTAATGATGTCCATGATCATTCGGATAGTCGTGGACTTTCCGGCTCCGTTAGGGCCGATGACACCAACTACAGTTCCTTCCTCCGCAGTAAAAGACAAGTCGTTTACCGCGCAGAAATCTTTGCCGTAGCTTTTTGAAACATTTTTTAGCTGAAGCATATATTTCTCCTATTATGCTAGTATCTTCAGCGGTTAGCGCGCATTAAGCTTCTTAAGCTGCTTTTCCGCTTCTGAAATTTCATCGTAAGGCATGACGTAATCTTTGTAGATTATCGAGTTTTCGTGCGCCTTGCCCAAAAGAAGCACGATGTCTCCCGGCGCGGCGAGCGAGAACGCTTTTGCGATAGCCGTCGGTCTGTCCGGAATAAGGAACAGGTTCTCGTTACGGCGGCTGTTCTTGCATCCGGCGGCAATATCTTCGAGCAGCGCCATCGGGTCTTCACCGCGCGGGTCTTCGTCTGCAAGAATGACGATGTCGCAGTATTCGGACGCAATCCGTCCCTGCTCCGGGCGTTTTTTCGTGTCGCGCTCGCCGCCGGAACCGAACAGCGCGATAAGTCTGCCGCACTTACCGGCTCTTTCGGCGGCTTCACGTTCAAGCCGTTCCCGAAGCGGCGGGAAAATCGTCATAAAACTTGACGGCGTGTGCGCATAATCGACTATAACCTCGAAAGGCTGTCCGCAATCAACAACCGTCATGCGTCCTTTCACAGGAAGAAGTTTCGCCGCTGCATCCTTGAGTGACGCGACAGGAACACCGAGTATTCCGGAAACGGCGAGCATGGCAGCCGTTGCATTATAGACATTGAATGTACCCGGCAAATCGATGCGGATATCGCTAATATTACAACAAATATCAAACAAAGAAGTGACATCTGCGCGAGCCGATTCGCCCTGCGCACCATCCGCACAAGCAGCAGAAGGTGCACAGTTTCCGTGCAAATTGAAAAGCTCGCCCTCGCTGTCGGATTTAATTCCGTCCGCCATAAAAACGCCTGCAAGCTTTCCGTCAGCAATCTGTGCACAACCAGCGCCACCAGCCACATCCGTCTCCATCGCGAAGCCATACACCGCTTTTTTCGTGCAGTCCGCAAAATATCCTGCCGCCGGATCCACTGCTTTCACAATGCCGAACGACGGCACTTTCACATCTTTCCCTAAAATCGTCTTAACATGGTCGCACTCGTCCAACGCGCGGAAAAGGTTTGCCTTATCGCTCTTGTACTGCTCATAAGTGCCGTGGAACTCAAGATGCTCACTCGTAACGTTCATCATAATGCCCACATCAAAACAGACAGAACCAAGCCTGTTAAGCTTTTTAGAAAGACCGTGCGACGAAGACTCCACAACCGCGAACTCGCATCCGTTCGCAGCCATCTGATACAGTTTTTCCTGCACCACGGTGGCTTCCGGCGTCGTCTGATGCTCAGGGTTATTCACCGCATCGCCGCCGAGCGAATACTGAACCGTCGAGAAAAAACCCGCTTTCTTTCCGCAAAGACGCAAAAACTGCCAAATCAAAAAAACGGTCGTGCTTTTGCCTTCTGTTCCTGTAACGCCGATAACAGCCATCTTTTTGGAAGGATTATCGTAAAAAGCCGCCGCAAAAGGAGCCATAGCAAAGCGGGAATCTTTAACTTTTATAAGCGGCACATCACGTTTCACGCCGGAATCCGCGCCGGAGCGCAGAGCATCCAACTCACGAAGAACATCTGCAGACAAATCGTCCTGAAACACAACCGCTGAGGCACCAGATGCAACAGCCTTTGCGATATACGTATTTCCGTGCACATGAACGCCCGGCCACGCAAAATAAAGCGAGCCCGGCTTAACGGCGCGGGAATCGTAAACAAGCGACGAAATAATGCAGCCATCAGTTTTTCCGGCCACAACCTGATAATCGTTATTCGGGAATACAGCAGTCAAAAGCTGCGAAAGTTTCTTCTCAATTTTTTCCATGTTAAAAGTATTTTATCGATTATGAAAATATTTGTGAACAGTTTAGATAAAATTTAGATTAGTCTGATATAATAAAAACATATTCGGTTGAGATTGATATATACATGAAAAAAGTGAAAAGAGAGCATGACACGCATCTCGTGTAGCATAGGTTGCCTCTAAAACGCAGGAGAATCGGAACATCGGTTCTCCTGTTTTTTCTTTAAACCCTTTTTATAAATCGTTTTGCGCAAAATCAGAATTATGATATATAATGATGTTCAGAAAGCGGGGCAGAAAAAATGCAGATAAAATACGCAGCGACACAAAGCACAAAACCAAAAGATTTCATCACGTGGGATCCGAAGTTCAAAATTGGAATTCCTGTAATCGACGGTCAGCACGAGCATCTTGTGCAACTTTGCAACGAATTTTACCAGAGTCTCCTAAAAAACAACGACACATGGGAGTACAGGGTTTTGGTCAAGCAGACTTTGGAAAAATGCCTGAATTATGCGGCGACCCATTTTAAGGAAGAAGAGCGGCTTATGATAGCCTCGAACTTCAGCGGATACGCACAGCACAAGGCAAGCCACGACGCGTTCACCGAAAAATGCGAAATCACCGCCATACGCATCGACAAGCTCACTACATCCGAGGGCGTAAAGTTCGCGCTTTTCTTACGCGACTGGATTCAGACGCATATCGCGCACGAGGACAGGCTTTATCTGCCGACACTTTTGGAATTTCTTAAGAAAAACCAGTCAAAGCCGGACGGCCAGCAAAGCTGACCTACACAAGCCGCACAGGAACGCCGTCTTTATCAAGCTCTTTCTTAATTCCGCCAATCGTGTAGTCGCCGGAGTGAACCATGCTCGCTATAAGAGCCGCATCCGCATGGCCGCCGTTCTCGCCGTCGGAAAGTACGTCACGCATATGGGCGACCGTTCCGCCGCCGCCGGACGCGACGACCGGCACGCTCACAGCGTCACTTATCATCCGAGTAAGGTTCAGTTCGTAGCCGGCGCGGGTTCCGTCCGCATCCATAGAGTTAAGAACAATTTCCCCAGCTCCAAGCTTAACA
>JAEEGK010004366.1_pt1 | contig 34774 bp, 26 predicted proteins | sample 8958771 | NCBI WGS metagenome assembly JAEEGK01 (sample SAMN16246547, study PRJNA631951) | gut metagenome | biome: gut microbiome; feature: rumen; material: SC-attached | host: Bos | place: Iran: Karaj | collected 2018-10 | reverse complement strand
GGAGTGTGACGGCACAGGATGTATAGGCGAAATGCCCGGCATGGGCGGATTCTCTCAGAACGTAAACTTTATACGGAACTGCGCGGATTGGACTGTCGTTGAAGAACAAATAAAGAATCTTGGCAATAAAGAATACGGAAAGTTACTTTCTGCTTCGATTCCTGAAGTGCGGCTTGCTCCTATTACCGGCGGCATAGAAAACGTTGGCTACAGCACGGAAAAAGGCTTTTACAAGGACATTATCGCGGCTGTATGGGAAGCCGGCTGCAAGCTTTCAATTGGCGACGGCTGCCCGGATATAAAGCTGCTTTCTGGGATTGAGGCTGTTAAAAGCTTGGGTAGCACGGATGTTTCGCGTGTTGGCGCGGGTGCAAGTTCTGTTAGTGGTGCAGGCGTTGGCACAGCGGACAAGAGCGGCAATTCTGGCGCGACCACCCCATCGCCGAAAGCCGCCGTCTTTATTAAGCCGTATCCGCAGGCACGCATTTTCGAGCGTGTGGAATGGAGCGCGCCCGTCGCGGAATACATCGGTGTCGATATAGACTCGTACAGTATTCTTACAATGCGTAATCTTGTGAAACTTGAAAAAAAGACAGCCTCACAGCTTAAAGAAATTAAAAAAGCAGCCGCCAAAAAAGGCATTCCTTTCGCTGTAAAAGGCGTTTTCACCAGAGAAGACGTTGAGCTGATGCAAGAAGTGCGCCCCGATGTTATCGTTATTTCGAACCACGGCGGGCGCGTCGAAAATCGTGCGGGTAGCTCTGCTGTTTTTATGGCAGAAAATGCATCTACACTCCGCAAGTATTGCGAGCAACTGTGGGTTGACGGCGGTCTCCGTAAGTACCGCGACTTGCAGACGGCCGCATATTTCGGCATCTCTCAGGTAATGATCGGCCGGCCTTTTATCTCCGCTTTGTGCAGAGGCGGCAGTGCCGAAGTCCGTCTCGCCTACGAAAAGCTTATAACTCCGCAGTTATAAGTTCCTGTTGGCGTCAGCTCACTAAAAAATCCTCCCCTGTTGTATTGCGTCGAAATCCTCCCCAAAATTTCCTGTAAGCCATATTAGTAATCAAAGAATTGACAATCTAACACTTGTTAGTTATACTTCTAACAAGTGTTAGAGGAAATTTTATGAATACAACAAAAGAAAGAATATTGAATGCTGCACTGGATTTGTTTTCTCAGAGAGGCTTTTCCACTGTATCGATCCGTGACATTTGTTCAGTAGTACATATTAAAGAAAGTACTGTTTATTATCATCTTCAAAATAAAGAAGCCATTTTGGATGAGCTTCTTATGCAATTTGAAAAACGTTCAGAGGAACTTATTTCAAAGATGTATTCTACTTTTCCAAAAATGATGTCTGATACACATGCTTCTGATGGTGTTTTTACAAAAATCTTGGATAACTACATAGATAACTATCTGGCAGATTCCTTTTGTAATAAGGTTATCCGTATTCTTTGTATTGATCAGCTGAATAATTCTAAAGTTCAAAAGCTTTATTCTTACTGGCTTTTTGAAAAGCCCCTGGAAATCCAGCAGTTTACTTTTTCCATATTTAATAATGCCGGGATTATTTCCTGTGATGACCCTGCCTTTGCGGCAGAAAAATTTTATTCACCTTTTTTCTTTTGCCTTTTTCGTTATCTTCTTTCAGGTGAATTAACACAGGAAAAAATAGAAAAATTCAAGAACTCTATTTTCAGACATTTAGGGGAGTATTTGAAATGAAAAACATTATGGTTTGGGGGATATTTATTATGTCGTTTTTCGGATTTATGGGATGTAGCACCATTCCACCAAAAGAAGTTTATTCAGACTATCAATATCTTATTATCAATGCGGATGATTTTGGATGTGATATAAAAACAAACAACGCAATTTTAAAATGTTATACAGAAGGCATTGTTACATCAACAACAGCATACGTAAATTTTCCTGAATCTATAAAAATGATAAAGGAAGTTCATGAGCTGTATCCTGATTTTCCCGTTGGAATTCATCTGAATATTACATTCGGAAAACCTGTCTTACCTCCTGAAGAAATACCTACACTTGTAAACAAAAAGAATGGGGAATTCTGGAATGAAGATGAGATTCTGTCACATATAGCAGACATTTCTTATGAAGATGTGAAAAAAGAAATTCATGCACAGATTGAGCTTTTCCTTGAATCAGGCTTTTCTCCGGATCATATTGATTATCACAATCACATACTGGCTCTCTACACTCCTTTTCATCAGATTGCCAGAGATGAAGCTCTTAGACTTAATATTCCTGTTCGGAATCCGGTTCCCGTAAGTTCATACAAAACAATAAAAGTTCCTTCTGGTGGTGCTGATTCAGCAGCTATCAAAAAACTGATTATTTACGGAATATTTCATCCCTTCAAATCTATTCCAATGATGAAGAAAGTTGGCGTACAAGCCTTTATAGAACAGGAGCGTATAACGCAGGAAAGCAAAATAAAAACTACAGACTGGTTTATTGATGTATTTTATGAAAATGCAACAACAGATGTATTTTTGTCAATAATAGATCAGCTTCCAAATGGGGTTTCAGAAATAATGTGCCACCCAGGAGCATCAGAAAATGAAGTCGAAATTCTTACAAATCCTATAGTAAAGGCTTATTTGTCTGAAAAGAACATCCATTTGAAAAGTTTTAGCTGTTTAGAATTCGAATAATTTATGTTTCAGTGAACTACCGGCGAACTATACTCTTCGGATAAAGCCGGGGAGTTGGACGCAACCTTACGGTTGCTTACCGAGTTTGCTTCGCAAACTCGCGAAAAACTTTGCGGGTTTTAGGGCGACACCGCAGACCGCAGGGTGGGGAGCGGAAAAGACCGGAGCGAACATGCGCCATGTGCGCAGTGAGTGAGGACTTTGGAGTGAGGGGCGGTGCTCCGCCCCTTTCCTCCATAATAATTTCTTTGAAAATCTGGAAAATGGTGTTATTCTATAAGGGCATCTTGGAGCGCGATGACGAGTTCCGAGGTCATAAGCGGATGTCGCGTAAGGCAATGCCGCACAAACGCACGCACACGTTGCAACCACAAAAAAGAGAGGACACCATGAACAAAAAATACATTATCGCGCTTGACCAGGGTACAACTTCGTCGCGCGCCATAGTATACGACAAAAATGCAACCCCGCTTGGGTCAAAGGCCAAGGAATTTACTCAGTATTATCCGCAGCCGGGCTGGGTTGAGCACGATGCCGAAGAGCTTTTCAAATGCCAGCTTGGCGTTATGCAGGCTGTTATCGTTGATAAAGAAATAAAAATGGACGAGATAGCCGCCATCGGTATTACGAATCAGCGGGAAACTGTCGTTTTGTGGGATAAGGCCACAGGAAAGCCGGTTTATCACGCTATTGTGTGGCAATGCCGCCGCACCGCCTCTTTGTGCGAAGAACTGACGAAACAAGGCTACAGCGATGTTATCCGCGAGAAAACTGGATTGCTTATAGACGCATATTTTTCCGGCACGAAAATTAAATGGATTTTGGACAATGTTCCCGGTTTGCGTCAGCGGGCTGAAAAAGGAGAAATCCTTGCAGGAACAATAGATACGTGGCTTATATGGAAGCTTTCGGGCGGCAAATGCCACGTAACCGATGTGACAAACGCAAGCCGCACAATGCTTTACAACATCTATGAGCTTGATTGGGACAGAGATTTGCTCAAATTGCTCGACATTCCGCGCTGCATTTTGCCAGAAGTTCACGATTCAAGCGAAATCTACTGCAACACCGACCCCGATGTTTGCGGTTTTTCCGTGCCGATAGCATCCGCGATTGGTGACCAGCAGTCCGCGCTTTTTGGGCAGGGCTGCTTTAACAAAGGCGATGCGAAAAACACTTACGGAACGGGATGTTTCATGCTGATGAACACAGGCTCCAAGCCGGTCGTGTCCAAGCAGCTTTTGACGACGATTGCGCTCGGTATGGGCGGCGAGATTCAGTATGCGCTTGAAGGCAGCGTATTTATTGGCGGGGCTGTGATTAAGTGGCTTCGCGACGAGCTGGAGCTTATTTCTTCCGCGCCGGAGATTGACCGGCTTGCAGAAAGCGTGCCTGACTCGAACGGAGCGTATCTTGTTCCGGCGTTCGTTGGACTTGGTACGCCTTACTGGGATATGTATGCGCGTGGAACGATTGTCGGCCTTACGCGTGGTGTTAAAAAGGCGCATTTGTGCAGGGCGGCGCTTGAAGGAATTGCTTATGAAGTGCGCGACGTTCTTGATACGATGGTTAAAGATTCCGGCACAGAGATAAATATTCTTAATGTTGATGGCGGAGCTTGTGTAAGCAATATCATGATGCAGTTCCAGGCTGATATAATGAACACAAAAGTGTGCCGCCCGAAAAACGTAGAGACGACTGCGCTTGGTGCAGCGTACCTTGCGGGGCTTGCCTCCGGATTTTGGAAAAGCAAGCAGGAGATACTGGAGCGCAGAGAAACGGACAGAGTTTTTACGCCGGAAATGAGCGACGAAAAGCGGAGCAAGCTTTATGCGGGCTGGAAAAAAGCCGTTGAGCGGTCGCGCGAATGGGCGGAAGAAGAGTAAATGCCGCAAAGTTTTCAAGATATCGCGCTCCTGCAGAGTGAGGAGGCGGGCGATACCGACCTTTTTGGAAAAAACGGCGCGGATTTTAGCGAGGGCGGCTCGTATTGCAGTGCGGGCGAGTCGCGTAATTTGCGTAATTCCCGCAAGTCGCCAATTGATTTAGAGGCGGAGGAAAACAAACCTGTCCGTGCGTTTCTTTTCCCGCAAGTCGCCAATTGATTTAGAGGCGGAGGAAAACAAACCTGTCCGTGCGTTTCTTGTGGGAAAAGCGGAACCTCGTAGCCAATGGCCTGGAAGCGCACCTGCCGGTGGTGTATTAACGACAACTTCGCAGGTAGCGCCACCAAGTGGTGCTGCTGTGCCTGCGGATGTTTCAGCTTCGCCAGTTCCCGCCGCACTTTCGCGCAATACCGCGCTCGTGGAGCTTAGAGGGCTTGTGGACACGCTCGGCTTAGAAATTGCCGGCGAGCAAATCCTGACGAACATAAAGCCGCACCCGCGCTACGGAATTGGCAACGGCACCGCAGAAGCAATTGCGGCGCAAGCCTCGGAAGCACAGGCAGATTGCATCATTTTTGATTTTGAGATTTCTCCAACACACCAGCGAAACTGGGAAAAACTCGCGTCTGTTCCAGTTTTTGACAGGCACGAAGTAATACTCCGCATATTCGCACAGCGGGCAAGAACTAAGGAAGCTGTGCTTCAAGTGGAGCTTGCGAAACTAGCGTATTCGCTTCCGAGGCTTGCGCACACTTACGGCGACATGGCGCGGCAGCGTGGCGGCAGTTACGGCGCGAAGGGCGCAGGTGAAACTAAACTTGAGCTTGACCGGCGTGCTGTACAGGAAAAAATGTACCGCATCAAAAAAGAGCTTGAGAAAGTTCAAAAAGACCGCGAGACAAACCGGAAAAAACGCGACAAAATCCCGCTGCCTACGTGCGCAATAGTCGGCTACACGAACGCAGGAAAATCGAGTTTGCTGAACACGCTTACTGGTGCCGATGTTCTTGTTGAGAATAAGCTTTTTGCCACACTCGACCCTACAACACGGCGGCTTCCTCTTGGCAACGGTTCGGCTGTTTTGCTTACGGACACAGTCGGCTTTATCGATGGGCTGCCCCATAATCTTGTGGACGCTTTCAAATCGACTTTGGAAGAAGCCGCCCTTGCCGACCTTCTTTTAATCGTGCTCGATTCTTCTGACCCGGCTGTTACGGACCAGTACAAAACGGTAATGAAGGTTCTTACCGAAATTAATGCGGATACAGTTCCGAGCATTATCATTTTGAACAAAACGGATTTGCTCACAGACACAGGTCTTCCAAGGCTTAAGCAAACTTTTCCGGACTCGCTTCCTATCAGTGTAAAGGCAAAAATCGGACTCCAGGAGCTGAAATCAGTTATTTCCGAAAAGCTTCTTGGCATCGAAGAACAGTACGCAATCCCACTTGAAAAGGCTTATATCGTTGAGGAAGTCCGCAAGAACGGTCATTTAATCAGCGAAAAATGGGAATCGGACTGCGTGAAAATTACGACACGCGCAAATATCCGTGAGAAAAATATTCTTGCTCCGTATCTTATGTGTGTTAAAGCTTGAAAATATAGTGTTCTGATGCTAAACTATCTTGTATGGATAACGAATTAGACCCAGAGATTGCAAAACTTCTTGCTGATGCAGCATCAGGAGCGGACAGTTCTTCGCAAGCGAGCTATGCTCCGCCGGTGACCGAAAGAATGGAACAACCGGAACCTATTTCAGATGAGCAGTCCGCTGAATCCGCAGGCAATCAACCGCTGACTGTTGATTTGAGCAGAAAACAGTTTAAGCCAATAGAGAAGTTTTTCTCTGACCACAAGAACGCTGTTTTTTCTGATCCACAGTATTATAAGCTTGCTCTTTCGGGAGAAAGAGAAGCTTCTCAAAAACTTCACAATCTTCTTTCAAAATATCTTACTTGTACTGATGCAAAGGACAGAACCGTATACCGCCAGCAGATGGTAAACGTCTACTGGGAATTCGCGCGCTCCTTGGCACCAAAAATGGCAGATCACAGTATTCCGCTCGCAAAACGAATGCTCATGCGCTATGCTGTTGTTTTGCCCACGCTTTTTACACCTGAACAGAAAGATTTGTTTTCTTCTGCATTCGTAGAAAACACATATGATGAGCCAATCTATTATCTTGATGAGTGGTTTGACCTTCTTGGTACTGGTCGTCTTACGCTTTCTGCAACAGATGAAGCGCGTCCCCAGAAAAAAGCAGGTTCAGGTGGCGGTTCAGAAGAAGCTCAGCGACTTATGCAGCTGCAGAGCAAAAACATGGGTAAGCTCCAGACTTCAGAGAACTTGCTGAATATGAATGAATCAGAGCGGAAAGTTATAGAGCAGGATTTGAAGGCTCGTATAAATTCCCTTTGTGATCATCCACCGCTTCCTGGTCTTGAGCCTCATACATCACCGTATTCAGAGACACAGAAAAAGATTATCTCCGAGATAAACGAAAAACTCCGTCAGCTTATGAAAGTTGATAAAGATCTTCGTGCAAACCTTGCTGAGTTTAAGGAAGCAAAAGAGATTGGCGACAACCTTAAGCAAAAGCTTGCAACGAATCCAGAGGCGGCGGAAGTAAGCAGCGCGGATGTTAACACCGAGGTTGATACTGTGCGCCAGATGGCAAAAATGACTGTTGGACGACAGGGAAACCACTTCCCGGTTTTCACAAAGGAGTTTTTCCATTGTATTCCGCGCCAGACAGGTTTCCGCGAGAACGTTATAGATGTAATGACTTGGATTGAGTCTATTGATCCGGGTGCGTTCTGCCGTGTTCACAAAAACATGCTGAACCGCATTGTTCCTTATGTTATTCTTGTTCCGACTTATGGCGATACTGGTTTCTGCTGGGAGCCGTTCGACCGCTACAACCGCGTTACAAGCCGCGGACGTATTGTTGTTCCGATGTACCCGAAAAGCTTGCAGATTGCTGTGCTTACGGCAGTAGCGGACCTTCGCTGGCAAGTTGCAAAAGAGAAAGCGTCTTACTACTGGATGGAGGAAGGTCTTACCGGTCAGTACTATCAGTGGATAGACTCCCAAAAGCTTAAAGGCGATCTTAAAGAGTTCTTTATAAACGACTACGTTCTTTGGATGACAAAAGAAAGCGAGGGTGTTCAGAAACTGGACAAGGAAGTACGCGGTATTTTCTGGCGGCACATGCCGTTCCCGCAGGAAATCAAAGACAAGCTTAAGACACGCAGTCTTGTATATCAGGAACTTTGCCAGCGTGATGTTAACCGCTCTATGTCAGACGGTTATTGATTTTTGAACAAAATGCGAATTACAGCCGCTTGCATCAAACAAGCGGCTTTTTTTTGCTTAGCGCTTTTTCTGCTTTTTAACGAAAAGTGGGTCGAGCTTATCGCCCAAATTGAACTTGTTTATTACCCAAAGAACAAGCTTCTGATACGTGAGCATTGAAAGAAACATCGATGCGATAAGAGAGATTCCGAAAGCCACTGTGAATGCGTTCTGATTCGGAAAAAGCTTGAGAAAGAACAAAGCTGAGAGCAAAACAAGCACGCCGCCAATCAAAAGAGTCAGAAGAACGCTTACTATCGTTCCAACGATGATAAATACGATTGTATTTTGTTTATTTGTCATTTTATTCTCCTATAAGTAATTAAAGTCAAAAAATCAAAAATTGCGCGCCACGCACGCTGTAACCATAGCTGGTGATTAGTCACGATACGGTTTTCTTGTCGGTTCCTCAACAGGTTTTTCCACTTTATTTTTTGCAGCTTTCTTTTCTTTGCTGATTTGCACAAAAAACGATATCATCAAAAGAATTCCGCACACCATGATGAACGAGTCTGCCATGTTAAAAGTCGGAAAGCGCTCAAAGCCGAACAAGCCGTAGAATTTCACATCGATGAAATCAACAACTCCGTCTTTACGGAAAACTCTGTCGAAAAGATTGCCGAATCCGCCGCCGGCAACACCGCAGATAAGCCAGCGCTGTAACCATGTGAAAGTATTGTTACGGAAGTACACGATCATCACGATTACAAGGATGATTACAGGAACTGCCGCCAAAAGGATTGAGCGCAACGTCTGCGGCAAAGAGCCGCCGATGCTGAAAGCCGCGCCTAAATTGCGCACATGGATGATTTGCAAGAAGTCGCCGAAAATCTGGAACTTTATTGTATATAAAGGAATAAACTTAACGACGAGCCATTTTGTGAGCTGGTCGATAAGAAAAACACCAATTCCAAAGAACACAGGAATCAGCTTTCGCTTAAAACCGATATCAATATTTTTCTCATCTGACATTTTTTAACCTCATAATCCAGTTGGTACAGAAATGAATACCGTTTGTATATTTGTTTCGCGAGCCAGCTTTTCCTTTACAAGAGAAACGCCTATCGTCTCTGTATTATAATGACCTGCCGCAATAATGGTAAGTCCATTTTCTTTTGCCATATGATAGCAAACATGCCCTGTTTCTCCGGTGATAAAAACATCTGCACCGGAGGCGGCCGCTGCCTCTGCGTCACTCTCGCCGTCGCCGGAAATTATTACCGCAGATTTAAGTTTTGCCGGACCGAACGGAATTACGGCGTTGCATTTTGAGCCGTCTTCTTCAAGTTTTTTAACAAGGCTCTCGACTGTCGCGGACTCGGCAAACTCGCCTTTAACACCGACCGTCATACCGCGCCATTCACCGAACGGCTCAAGTTTTTCCACGCCGAGTTTCCGTGCAAGACCGTAGTTGTTCCCGTATTCTTTGTTTGCATCAAGCGGTATGTGGCTTGCGTAAAGAGCCATGTCCGCGTCAAGCAACGCCTTTATGCGTTTGTAATGATTTCCGGCGACAGAAAGCGGCGCACCCCAGAAAAGCCCGTGATGCACAAAAAGAATATCGGCTTTTTCGGCAGCGGCCTTTTCTATTGTTTCAAGACACGCGTCGACTGCAAACGCGACTTTCTTTATCTGTTTACCGTCAGGATTGCTGTTTTGAACCTGTATGCCGTTCATCGAAATATCCGCCGCAAAATCTGCACGCTTCAAAAAAGAATCAGCCCAAATATCAAACTCGTTCAGTGTCATATCAGTTATTTCCCATTATCCAGACTTTTCTTAATATAATCTGTAAGCCGCGCCGGAAGCTTGTAATTTTCTTCGCGATTTTTTCTTCCCCACCGTTTAGGATGCACAAAAATAGCTTCTGCAGGCTTTGTCAGCGCAATCAAACCGCATCCGTCAAGTTCAAGCGAGATATCTGTATACTCAGGGAAAGCCCCGCTTATCATACCGGCGGGAAAATCGTCCGTCAGAAGATAAAACTTGCTTTCAGGGTATTTTTTCTTTGCGATATCAATCAAAACTTGTGCTTCTATCAGTTTCTTACTATAAAACTCATCTAAAAGCTTTTGGTAACGCTCCGGATCCCTTTTAGAAATGATACGCATCATAAATGGGCGTAAAAACGAGTTATCCCATATTTCGTTCGAAAATCTTATGTCGTCTGCGTTTGTTTCCAAAATAAGTGATGTGTAGCCTTCGTGCACAAGGTTTTTAAGAAGCGGCGCATAATCTGATGCATCGGCACAGCAGCCCCCTATGCACAAAAAGATATTGTCTGTATTTGAATCTTCTGCGGAAGGGGAATACGTGTACATAATTGCGTTCATTGGCTCAAAAAACCTTTCGCGCTCCTGCATTCCCCTGTAAGCGCTGCCTGAATATTTGGTTTTTACAATAGAAACTTCTGGCTTTGAATTGAAATTAAGAGAAAGCTCCATGTCGGCAACAGGACAGTACATTATAAGAATGCCACCTAACCCGATAATAATAAGCAGCTCTAAAAAAGACGCAACGCAGAACGGAAAGCTGTAGTGGTCAATGAAAAGCTTGTTTTTGAAGCGGAGCATGGCGCGAAAGTTCGTGAAAAATACGAGAAGAACTAGTATAGAAAGAAGTATGGAGAAAATTTGCAGACCGAACGCGAACAAGTACAGCACCGTGATAATAATCAAAAGTGGCAGGAACATAACGATTGCATCGATTCGCGGCTTTTTGAAAAAAATCGGTCTAAGAACAATCGGCAGCTGCAAAAGAAGGATAAGCAGCCCGCCCGCAAACAAACTGGACATACCCTTTTATGATAAAATAAAAAGTGATTAATAACAATAGAAAGAATGTGTAATGAAATAGAGTGTGGCACTCAAAATGAAAAAAAGTTTTAATTTCTCCGATTTGTGACATACAAAACTTTTGAAAAAATGTATAATCGTTTTTTATGGAACATATTTGGGAAATGCCTGAGATTCAGGCTCTTCACAGACTGCCGGCGCGCAGTCCTCTTTTACCGTGGGCGGATTCTTCATTGGCGGCACAGGATGCCGCGTCTGGTCCGGAGAATCGCGACCTTTCTAATAACAGTTTTTATAAATGCCTTGACGGAGAATGGAAATTCCGTTTTCTTGAAAGTCCTTCAATCGTTGAGTCGGAGCCGGAGCTTGCTCATAACGTATGGACGCAGAGCTCATATAACGACGATGGTTGGGATAAAATAAAAGTGCCCGGAACATGGACGCGGCAGGGATACGATAAGCCGCATTATACGAATGTGCAGATGCCGTTCGAGAATATCCCGCCGAAAGTTCCCGAACAGAACCCTACTGGTCTTTACAGACTTACGTTCGAAGTTTCTTCTGAATGGCAGGGCAGGCGGATTGTGCTTCACGTCGGATCGGCGGAAAGCGTTTGCATGGTTTGGGTGAACGGCCGTTCAGCGGGATGTTTTAAGGACACAAGGCTGCCGTCCGAGTTTGATATTACGGATTATATCGATTTTTCTGGCGAGCCTGCCATGAACACTATTGCGCTGATGGTTGTGCGCTATTCTGACGCGAGTTTTGTTGAGGATCAGGACCAGTGGTGGTTCGGCGGCATTCACCGGAGCGTTTACCTTTATTCAACGGAGAATATGTGGATAGAGGATGTAGAGGCTGTTCCAGATTTGGCTGAGGCTTCGAGTGTCGCGGAGATTCCGCTTAAAATTCGCATGGGAATAAAAGAAGAAGTTCCCGGCAACAAAAAATGCAGTGTTTCTTGGAAACTCTATCCGGTAGAGAATGCGGCGGATATGTCATCTTCGACGTTGCTGCCGCCCGTTGCAGAAGGAAGTGAGGAACTTGCTTGCAACATTCGGAGAAACCTTAACGAGATTCGCACGAAAATCACTGTGGAAAACCCGCGCATTTGGTCGCATGAGACCCCGAACCGCTATGTGCTTTCGTTGGTGCTTTTCGACGAGGAAGGGCGGCAGATAGAGTCTTGTGCGCTTTGTACGGCATTCCGTTCGGTGCGCACGGAGAACCGTCATCTGCTTATAAATGGAACGATTGTTTATATAAAAGGCGTGAACCGCCACGAGCATGACGAAAAAACAGGCAAGACCCTTAGCACAGAAGCGATGGTTAAAGATATCCGGCTTTTGAAAGCCCACAACTTTAACGCCGTGCGCACATGCCATTACCCCGACGATGAACGCTGGTACGAGCTTTGCGACAAATACGGAATCTATCTTGTGGACGAAGCAAACATAGAAAATCACTATTATTACGATGGTCTTTGCCGCAGCGAAATGTATTCCTACGCTTATATGATACGTGTTCAGCGCATGGTGCGCCGCGACAAGAATCATCCAAGCGTAATTATGTGGTCGCTCGGCAACGAAAGCGGTCATGGCTGGAATCAGGAAATGATGTATGCCTGGTGCCATTCTTTTGACAAAACCCGCCCTGTTCATTACGAGGGCGGAACTCGCAAGGAATACACGCAGTCTGGCTATTCTTTGGAGACGCTCGCAAGAGGCAAGAATGTTTCCGATATCGTTTGCCCGATGTACCCGGATATTCCGCTTGTGAAAGCGTGGTCTGAGACAACGGCTGGAACGGATGAAAAGCGTCCGTTCATTATGTGCGAGTATTCACACGCAATGGGTAACTCGAACGGAAGCCTTTCTGATTATTGGGAGCTTATAAGGAGTCATGACGGGCTGCAGGGCGGCTTTATTTGGGATTGGATTGACCAGGGCTTAGAGGCATTCGATGAGAAAGGCGAAAAATTCTGGAAATACGGCGGTGATTTTGGTGATGAGCCGAATGACCACGATTTCTGCCTGAATGGTATTTTACTGCCTGACCAGTCTACAAAGCCCGTCATGAAAGAGTGCTTCAAGGTTTTCCAGCCGGTTGAGATTACGGCAGTTGATAAGGAAAAGGGCGCGGTTACTGTTGAGAACCGCTTTGATTTTACGAACCTTGACTGCTTGAGCCTTAAATGGCGGCTTGAAGAAGACGGTGTTTCATTTGCGGACGGTTCAGTTTTGCTGCCTGCCGCAGCACCGGGCGAGTCTGTTGAGGTTGAAGTTCCGTTCAAGGACGCGCTCGCAGCACGTGTTGACGCGGGTGCGGAAGCTGAAAGTGCCGCATCTGGTGCGGAGAACGGCGCATCTGGCGAAATTGTTCTGCACGTGGATTTTGTTTATAACGAGCAGTTTGGACTCTTGGAAGCAGGCGCGTCCGCTGGTTGGAGCGAAGCTGTTCTGCGGCAGGCAGAGAAAGCCGAAACAACTGATGTTACAGGGCTTTTGGCAGCGGCTGATTGCGAGAAAAAACGTGAGGAGCTTGAAAGCAATGTGCTTTGTTCTGCGTTAGTTCCATCGGTTTTCCGCTGCCCAACAGAAAACGACGACCAGAAGACAATGCCGAACGAGAATCGTATTGGGCACGAGTGGGTCGAGCTTCTTATGGACAAAACTTCTTGGGATGAACCGAGCGGAGTTATTTCCGCTGACGGCAAGGAAATAGGTTCTTGCAACATGAAATGGAGCATCGTAAAAGACGGCTCTGGCAAGGAAATTCTTGAGCTTTCGACGGAGTTTACGCTGAATGACGCTCTTCCGGAATATCCGAAGATTGGTTTGACAGCGAAAATAAGCTCAGCTTACGAAACAGTAAAATGGTACGGCAAAGGCGCGCACGAGTCTTACAACGACCGTTGTGCCGGTTCGCCGCTCGGATGTTACACAAGCAAGCTTCACGACATGGAAACACCGTATATTGTGCCACAGGAAAACGGAAACCGCTACGGCGTTCGTTGGCTTGAAGTTTCCGGGGCGAACCGCGGTGCGGGCAATGGCGGATTCCGCATTGAGTCCGATACGCCGTTCTGCTTTAGTGTGATGCATCATGAGGCTTCTGACCTTTGGAAATGTTTCCACACGAACGAGCTTACGGACACAACGAAGAATGGCTACTATATCCTTAACTTGGATATTGCGCAGCGCGGTGTCGGAACGGCGACTTGCGGACCGGACACTCTGGAACAGTACAGAGTAAGACCGGGCACGTATAAAGCGACATTCCGGTTTGTGTTCTGAGGTGAAGTATGATTTATAGATATAAAGTGCCGTTAAATGGAGAGTCTATAAAGGTTTATCTGATTTTGGCGGCATGTGTCGTGGTTGGAATCGGGTCATTTTTTGTGTTGCCGACACTCGGGGCACTTGCTGTACTGGCGATTTGCGGATTTGTTGCGTATCAGATTCTTAAGGCGATGGCGAAAGCAGGAAGCGCGAGAATCACGACTTATACGGACGGATTTTCGGTGCGTATGGCGGACGGCACGAAACTGGAGTTTGAGTGGGACAAGATTTCGTATGCGGGATTCGTTGTTGAGGGCATCCAGAAAGGCTATATGTTCGTTTATGAGGAAGATATCGACAAATTTGTTCAGTTGCCGCCTGCGTTCGAGAATCTTGCGGGTTTTCGTGAGGAAATTGAAGAGCATCATGAAGTTGAAGACTGCGTGATGAAGCCGAGCGAGACGATAAAAGAGCGAATCAAGTCGATTTACGGGACGAAACCGGAGGAAACTGCTGCTGAATGAATTATTCTGACGGGCTTCTTTACGAGCAGGCGTATGCGATACGCGTGAATCAGGAATCGGATCCTCTTTTTTACTATTTTGATTATGATGTGCGTTCTTACGCTATCAACATGGAGTTCCAGCATTTCCACACGTTCTATGAGCTTTTTATCCTGCTTGACGAGAATGCTTCGCACATCATTGAGGGAAAGTATTATCCTCTGAAAATGTACGACATGGTTTTTCTTAAACCGGCCCGTCTGCATAAGACAGAATATCCAGCAGGACCGCCTGTGAAGCGGCTTATCGTCAACTTTTATATGCCCAAGAAAGAAACGCCGTTCTCGCGCTCGTTGGAACGGATTTTTTCCGTTTTTGATGGCGATGTGCCTGTTTTCAGGTTTTCAGCCGACCATCAGAAGAAGATTTTTTCGCTTCTGAACGATATTTTTACACAGGGAAAAAATCCTGACCCGATACGTGACCTTACGATTCACACAAAGTTTACGGAGTTTTTGTACACAGTGTACGCGGAGCGTCGGCACAACATCTACGAGAGGGGCATTATGCCCGACACGTCGGAGTTCCGTATTTACACGATTACTGCATGGATTCATGAGAATTACAGGCAGGATATAACTTTAGAGATACTTGCAGATATGTTCAACATGAGTCCGTATTATCTTTCGCATCAGTTCAGGCGCATTACGGGATTTACTATCGTGAGCTATATCCAGCTTACGAGAATCCGTAACGTGCAGCAGCTTTTACTTTACACGGACAAAAAAATCACGGATATTGCGGAAGAGTGCGGATTTGCAAGCTTTTCGCAGTTCAACAGAACGTTCAACAAGTTTTGCAGTATGTCGCCGTCATCATACCGCGTTCATACGGATTTGGCGGGTCGGCTCGCGACATACACAGAGTAGATTCTTAGTTAAGAGTTTGAGGGTGGAGTAAGTTTTGAAAAACAGATTTTTATCGTTTGTGGTGATTGTTGCAGTTTATGTAATTGCCGTCATTGTAGGTATTTTTTCATACGCATATTTTAAGGGTGTTTTTATTGGGGATGGAGTTGAGGGTTTGCGCGGATTTATGCTGCCTCTTTTCCTTGCTGATGTTGCGGCGACAATCGTTGTGTTTATATTCAGTCTGTTACTGAAAAACGCCTCTGTCTATGATCCGTATTGGAGCGTGCAGCCGCCTGTTATTCTTTGTGTTGCGCTTGTTATGTGCGGAAAGTCTCTTTTGGGGCAGCTCATTTTTGCGGCTGTTCTTTTGTGGGGAATAAGGCTCACGGCAAACTGGTCATACACTTTCAAAGGACTTGAACATCAGGACTGGCGATATTCCATGCTCCGCGAAAAGACAAAGAAAATCTATCCACTCATAAACTTTTTGGGTATCCATTTGTTCCCGACAATCGTTGTTTACTTGTGTATTCTGCCGGCTGTCGCGGTTGTGCAGGCGCATGCTCAGTTCCGTCCGCTGTGCGCTGTGTTTTTGCTGCTCAGTTTTGCCGCGACGGTTTGCCAGGGAATAGCTGACACTCAAATGCACATTTTCAGACGAAAAGGAACAGGCGGCTTTATCCGCACCGGGCTTTGGAAGCATTCGCGCCACCCGAACTATGCCTGTGAAATCCTGATGTGGTGGGGCATTGCGCTTGCGAGCATTTCTGCCATGCCGGATAAGTGGTTCCTGTGCGCGGGAGCGGCCGTGAACACAATAATGTTCTTTTCGGTGAGCATCCCGATGGCAGACAAGCGCCAGTCACGAAAACCCGGCTTCGAAGAGTACAAAAAAGCAACCCGAATGCTGTAGTGCGGTAGCGATGGGAGCCCCGGAGTACCTGCCGGACTGGGATTTTATGACCAGGACGGCAGGTATGAGCGTTAGCAAAGGGCGGACGTAGCGACCGACGGTCAGGCAGCCTGAACGGCGGGACCGCGATGGCAATCCAGAAATCTTTCAGAAAATTCAAAAAATATCCCAACCGAACGCAAAAAATGCAATGTTTTTTTAAAAATTCGGCAAAAATTGCGTTGTTAGCTTGAAAATCGTCCTTTATTCTAAAACCATGCAGAATGAACTTGCGGACAAAATCAGTTTTAAATTCTCGAAACTCACCGAAAGCTTTTTGAAAGTTCTTTATGAAGACGATGAGGTGTTCCTTGAGAATATGCGCAAGAAAAACGTACCGACTGAGGAATTAAAGAAATATCAGTTCTGGGAATGGACTCAGGGTGTCGGACTGTACGGTTTCTGGCGTTGCTACGAATACACGGAAGACGAAAAATATCTGGATATTTTGAAGAGCTACTATGACAGGCAGCTCGAAATTGGATTGCCGGGAAAGAACGTGAATACGGTTACTCCGCTTCTTGCTCTTTCGTTCCTTGCAGAGAAAACTGGAAACGCTAAATATCTTGCGGTTTGCAACGAGTGGGCGGAATGGATTCTTACATCGTTCCCGCGGACTGAGGAAGGCGGTTTTCAGCACATAACGTCGGATTGCATCAACGAGGGCGAGCTTTGGGACGACACGCTTTTTATGACGGTGCTTTTCCTGGCGAACATGGGACGCATCTCTCACAGAAAAGCGTACACGGTAGAGGCTATGTATCAGGTTCTTGTTCATGCCAAATATCTGGCTGACCGTAAGACGGGGCTTTGGTACCATGGCTGGACTTTCAAAGATAAGAACAACTTTGCCGGTGCTTTTTGGGGACGCGGAAATTGCTGGATAACGGCGGCCATTCCGGAGTTTTTGTCAATCGTTGATTGCGAAGGTGCTGACAGACGCTACCTTGTAGAGCTTCTTGCCAAACAGGTTAAGGCTCTTGTGGAAAATCAGGACGAATCTGGCATGTGGCACACGCTTGTTGACGACGCTTCTTCTTATGTAGAGGCTTCTGCAACGTGCGGTTTTGCTTATGGAATTCTTAGAGCCTGCAATATGGGGCTTATAGATAATAAATACCGTGTTTATGCGGAGAAGGCGCTTTTGCCTATTCTTGACTGCATAGACGATGACGGTGTTGTTCAGAAGGTGTCTTACGGAACTCCGATGGGACGTGAGACAAAGGATTTTTACAAACAGATTCCGATAAAGTCGATGCCGTATGGACAGGCTTTGGCGATGCTGTTCTTGATGGAGGCTCAGAGCTCTGCCATCAGCAGCAATAAGGAAACTGCCTGAAAGACGCAAAAACGCGTCTAGGAACGCCCGCACGAAATATGCCGGCGTTTGATGATGGATCTATCCGCACGAATAAATACTGTGCGGTTAAAGGGTTGCAAAGTTTTAAGGAGGAATTATGAAAAATTTGCGCCGTGTATTTGTTGTTTTACTTGTAGCGGTACTCGCTTGTTCCGCTGTTTTTGCTGGTGGTACAAAAGAGACTACTACAACAACAACTACTACAACAAATAAAAAAACTACGACTTCTGTTTCAAAAGAAGCTCCAATGCTCGCAGAGAAAGTTGCAAAAGGTCAGCTTCCTGCTCTTGAGAATCGTATTCCTGTTAAATCTGACGTGATGGTTGAGTCACTTCAGTATGTTGGTACATACGGCGGTAACTTCCAGATGGTTGGTACAAGCGCTGGTTGGGGAACAGGCAAGCCGATCGAGCAGGGCCTTTTCCGCTTCACAAACAACGGTACGGTTGAGCCGAACGTTGCAAAATCTTGGGAATCAAACGCTGACTACACAGTTTGGACAATCCACCTTCGCCAGGGCATGAAATGGTCTGACGGTGAGCCTTTCACAGCTTATGACTGCTGTTTCTTCTACGACCACATGTGTGTTCCTGAAACATTCGGAAAGTCACTCTGGGAGTGCTTCTACACAGTAGATGCTAAGGGAAACAAAAACAAGTGTACTTTCAAGCAGATTGATGACGTTACTTTCACTGTAACATTCAAAGATCCAAAACCATTGTTCCCAGAAGAGCTTGCTATTAACGGTAAGTGGTGCTTCGCTCCTTCACACTACATGAAGACGATCCTGCCTGAGTTCATCGGTCAGGACGCTGCAGAGAAGAAAGCTAAGGAAATGGGCTTCAGCGATGCAAAGAAGATGGGAAAAGAGACAGGTTACTATTTCTGGAACGTAGCTGGTATTCCTACTCTTAACTCTTATGTACTTTCAACAGAACCTGGAAAGAACGATACAAACGGTACATACTGGGAATTCGTTCGTAACCCATACTACTGGAAAGTCGACCAGGAAGGAAAACAGCTTCCTTATGTAGATTCAATCCAGTGGACAAAGATTTCTGACGACAGCCAGTCTCTTATCAAGATTCTTGCTGGTGAGGTTGACTTCGCAACAGCTGGTTGGGCAGATATCGAGACACTTTCAGCGAACGCTAACAAAGTTGGTTACAAGATTTATCAGTGGGCAACATCTGGATGGTCAGACGTAGCATCACAGGTTGAGCTTAACCAGACAGCTCCTAACCTTTCAGAAAGAAAGCTTTTCCAGGCTAAAGAATTCCGCCAGGCACTTTCTATTTCTGTAAACCGCACAGAGTTCGCAAAGAACATTTCTGGTGGTTGGTCTGAGCCAGGACAGGCTGCTCCTGCTGAAGGCGCAATGGGTTACACAGATGCTTGGGCACAGAAATGGTGCGAGTACGATCCTAAAGCTGCTGAGGCTCTTATTGTTAAGCTCGGCTGTAAGAAAGGAAAGGACGGCTTCTATGACTGCCCAGACGGAACAGACCTTTGCATTGACTTCCTTACATACACAGGCTCAGGTGCTGATGACTCATACCAGCTCCTCAACGAGTACTGGAAGGCTATTGGTATTAAGTCAACATACAAGCCAATGGATAAAGATACTCTGAACAACCTTATTACTGGTAACCAGTACGATGCAGTAATCAGCCCAGTTGCTCCTGCTGAGACAATCAGCCTTGCACTCCGCCCAGACACACTCGTTCCTGTTCGCAACTACGCTGAATGGTACGGTGATATCGGTACTTGGGTAGCTACAAACGGTGCTTCCGGTGTTGCTCCTACAGGTGACCTTGCAAAGCTCTGCGAAGTTTACAAGCAGTTCCGCAACTCAGGCAATCCAAAAGAGCGTGAGTCTCTCGCAATGCAGATGTACAAGCTCCATGAGGAGAATATTTGGGTTCTCGGTTATGTCCGCCCAAGTACACTTCTTTACATCGTAGACAGCCGCATCAAGAACTTCCCGGCAACGGCAATGTTCTCTGATGAGCAGCGCGGTCTTGGTATTGCACACATTGACTGCTGTTTCTTCGGAAACTAATAGTTAATTAAAGGGGCAGGCTGGCAATCGCTTGCTTGCCCTCTTTTTTTGACTGTACGGGAAAAGGTTCTTGCCTAATAATTTTAAGCGGGGAGTTTTTCCGGTGCTGTCCAGAATCACTCGTAATCTGAAAAACTACTAAAGGAGAAATAAGAGATGTGGAAATATGTCCTTAAGCGCATAGGCTTGTTTATTCCAACGATAATCATTATTTCATTCGTCATTTTCTTTATCATGCAGCTGCCAGAAGGTGATTACGTTTCGAGTTACGTAGCCCGTATGCAGGCTGAAGGTGAGGTATTCACAGAGCAGGATATTGCGAACCTTCGCGCAGAATACGGACTTGATAAGCCGTGGCCTGTTCGTTATGTACAGTGGATTTGGAAAATAATCTCACAGGGCGACTTCGGTTACTCGTTCGCATACGGGCGGCCTGTTTGGAGCGTCATTATGGACAGGTTCTGGTTAACGGTGCTTGTCTCGCTTATCATCATGCTTTTCACATACTTAGTTTCGCTTCCAATCGGTATTTACAGCGCGCTGCACCAGTACTCCGTGGGTGACTATGCGCTTTCTGTAGTGGGATTTTTGGGTATGGCAACGCCGAACTTCCTGCTGGCAATTATCCTTATGTACGCATCTTTCCAACTGACAGGAGACCCTCTGCTCGGTCTTTTCTCGCCGGAAATGCTGCAGAACGGCGTTCATTGGTATAACTTCGGCGAGTTCCTTAAGCGCATGATTATCCCGATTATCGTTATCGGTACATCCGGCACTTGTGGTATTATCCGTACGGTGCGCGCGCAGATGCTCGACGAGCAGGCAAAGCAGTACGCACTTGTTGCAAGGGCAAAAGGTGTTTCCGAAGCGACAATCACTTATAAGTACTGTCTTCGTGCAGCACTTAACCCGGTAGTTTCTGGACTTGCTGGTTCTCTTTCAAGCATCTTCTCCGGTTCTACAATTTCGGCAATCGTTATGAACCTTGCCATTCAGGGACCGGTTCTGTTCGAGGCTTTGAAAACTCAGGACACTTACCTTTCTGGAACGATTCTTTTGACACAGGCTTTTCTGGTCGTAGTAGGAACGCTTATTTCAGATATCATCCTTGCGTGGATGGATCCGCGCATCCGGTATGAGAAAGGCAGAGACTAAGGAGATTTTGGGAAATGACTGTATCTGATGTACTGAAAAAAATCGGCGACTTCTGCAAAGCATTTGGTAAGAAGTTCGCTTCAATATTCAAGAAAAAGCAGAAAACTGAGGAAGATTACTACCTTGCTTCCCAGTGGACTCTTATGGGACGCAAGCTTGTAAAACATAAGCTTGCAAAGGTAAGTATGTGGATTCTCGGAATCCTTTACTTCAACGCACTTTTTGCGAACTTCCTTGCTCCGTATGGACTGAACGACTTTGACAGTAACTACAAGAACGCCGCGCCTACAAAGATTCATTGGCACGACGAGGACGGAAAGTTCGTAGGACCTTACGTTTACGCAATGACGTTCAAGAACAACATCGAGACGTTCAAAAGGGAATGGGTCGAGGACAAGACAGAGAAATACTTTGTTAAGTTCTTTGCGAAAGGCCGCGACTACAAGCTGTTCGGCTTTATCCCAAGCACGACACACCTTTTTGAGGTTGTGGGCGAGAACGGCGGAACAAGCGCAAAAATCCTGCTGTTCGGCGGCGATAACCTTGGAAACGACCTGTTCAGCCGCATCCTTATCGGTTCTCAGGTTTCACTGACAATTCCGTTCGCGGGATGTCTTATATCGTTCATTCTTGGAATTATCCTTGGTGGTATTTCCGGTTACTTCGGCGGCTGGATAGACAACCTGATTCAGCGCATTATCGAAGTTATTTCCGCGCTGCCTTCAATCCCGCTGTGGATGGCACTTTCTGCGGCAATCCCCGCGGACATCCCGGTAGCGACGATGTACCTTTCTATTACGGTTGTTCTTTCGTTCATCGGATGGACAGGTCTTGCGCGTATCGTCCGCGGTAAGTTCATGGCTATCAAGAACGAGGACTACATAATGGCAGCGCAGATAGCAGGTGTTTCAACATGGAAAATCCTGTTCAAGCACATGGTTCCTGGCTTCATGAGTTACCTTATCGTTAACCTTACGCTCAGTATTCCTGGCATGATTATTGGTGAGACATCAATGAGTTTCTTGGGACTGGGTATGCGTGCTCCTGCAACGAGCTGGGGCGTTCTTCTTAAGGAAACTCAGGATATTACGAGCATTGCGAACTATCCGTGGAAACTTATTCCGCTGTTTTTCGTAATCCTGACGGTTATGGCATTCAACTTCTTTGGTGACGGCTGCCGTGACGCGGCTGATCCGTACAAATAATAGGAGACTTGTAAAATGGCAGACAACGAAGAAACTATCATCGAAGTAAAAGATCTTAAAGTCTCCATTAAGATGGAGGAAGGTATTCTTACGCCTGTACGCGGTGTCAATTTCACCATTAAAAGAGGTGAGACTCTTGGACTCGTAGGTGAATCTGGATGTGGTAAATCTTTGACAAGTAAGGCGATACTCGGAATTAACGAGAAAAAGTGCGTGTCAGAAGGCGAGATTATTTTTGACACGAACATGAACGGAAAAGTCAATTTGCTTGCGCTCAATCCGAAAGGAAAAGAGATTCGCGATGTCCGCGGAAAGCAGATTTCTATGATTTTCCAGGAGCCGATGGTCGCATTCTCTCCAATGTACACAATCGGTAACCAGATAAATGAGTGCACAAGGCTTCATATCACAAAAGATAAGAAGAAATCAAAGGAAATCTCGATTGCGATGATGAAAAAAGTCGGCATCGCGAATGCGGAGAAACGCTATGACCAGTATCCGCACGAGTTTTCCGGCGGTATGTTGCAGCGTGCGCTGATTGCAATGGCGCTCGTTTGTAACCCCAAGCTTCTTATCGCCGATGAGCCGACGACAGCTCTTGACGTTACTATTCAGGCGCAGATTCTGGACTTGATGAAAGAACTGCAGAAAGACCTTCACATGTCAATTCTGTTCATAACGCACGATTTGGGTACTGTTGCAGCTATGTGTGACCGCGTAGCAGTAATGTACCTTGGAAAAATCGTAGAATCGGCACCTGTATCAGAGATTTACAAGACACCGTTGCATCCTTATACACAGGGACTTATCGGTTCCGTGCACAAGATTGGCGGCAAAAAGCAGGAAAGGCTTTTCTCTATTGAGGGAACAGTTCCGTTGGCTTTGAACCTGCCAGCAGGATGCGGCTTCTACGACCGCTGCTCAAAGCGAATTGAAGGTTTGTGCAACACAAAGGATCCTGAGCTTATGGATGTAGGCAATGAGCATCAGGTTGCATGCTGGGCTTGTACAGGAAAATGCAGCGGAAATAATAGTGCCGCGACTGCTGAGAAAGAGGAGGCCGGTAAATGAAATCTGACAAAAAGATTCTGGAAGTAAAGAACGTAAGCAAAGACTTTACTTCCAAAAAGATATGCGTTCATGCCGTAAGCGAGGTAAGCTTTGACGTGAACGAGGGTGAGACAATCGGTATTGTAGGTGAGTCTGGATGCGGAAAAACGACGCTTGGCCGCTGTGTTTGCCGCGCTATTCCGTCTACAGCCGGTGAAGTCATTTACTACACGAAAGATGGCGAGAAACTGGACTTCCTTAAAGCGGACAAAGCAAAGATGAAGGAAATCCGCAAAGATATCCAGATGATTTTCCAGAATCCGTATTCATCGCTTGATCCTCGTATGACGGTTATCGATATTATCCGTGAGCCGCTTGAAGCGAACTTCCCGGAACTTTCAAAAGATGAGATGAACAAGCTCTGTATGGATATGGCGGCTAAGGTAGGACTGAATGTCTCATATCTTAAACGATATCCGCATGCATTCAGTGGTGGACAGAGACAGCGTATCGGTATTGCACGCGCGCTCGTAATCAAACCGCGTGTTGTTGTATGTGATGAGGCTGTATCCGCTCTTGACGTTTCGATTCAGGCACAGGTTATCAACCTTCTGAAAGATTTGCAGAAAGAGTTCAACCTTACGTACATCTTCATAAGCCATGACCTTTCTGTTGTTGAGCACATCTCTGACAAAGTTGGTGTTATGTATCTTGGAAAGATGGTCGAATACGCCGCTACAGAAGAGATTTTCACCAATCCGAAGCATCCGTACAGCGAGGCTCTTCTTTCCGCCGTACCCGTTGCCGACCCTGACTTTGTTATGGAGCGCATCCCGCTTGAGGGCGAAATCCCGAACCCGGCGAATCCTCCGTCTGGCTGCTATTTCCACGAACGCTGCCGTTACTGCACGGACACATGCAAGAAGTTCTCTCCGGAACTTAAAGATATAGGCAACGGGCACTTTGTTGCTTGTCATCGCGCGGAAGAACTCCGTCTTAAGGGTTTTGCCAAGACATTCGAGTTTTCTCAGGAGAAGATGAAACGCTAAATGAAACGCACTCTTGTTGTTTTTTTTGATAGTGGCGACACAATCGTTGATGAGTCTACGGAAGTGCGCGATGAGCGCGGTATTGTTGTAAAAGCAGAGCTTCATGATGATGGCGGCGGGCTTTTAAGGCAGCTTAAAAACGACGGTTTTACGCTTGCTCTTGTTGCCGACGGTGAAGTTGAGTCTTTCAAGAACATATATGAGCAGCACGGACTTTCTGATGTGTTTGATGCGCGCATTATCTCTGAGGTAATGCCCGACAGAAAGCCCGCCGGCTGTATGTTCCAGGGCGCAATGGACGCTTTGAAGCTTTGTGACAAAGATAAATACCGCATCGTAATGATAGGCAACAACTTGCCGCGCGATATTCTTGGAGCGAACAAGTTCGGCATTACATCTGTTCTGTACGATTGGTCGCCACGGTATGACATGACTGCCAAAAGTCAGGACGAAATACCGGATTATCGCGTTTCTACAAAGGACGAGCTTTATACGCTCCTTTTGGAGCTGGATGCGAAATGCAGCGAAATGTAAATAAAAAAGCTTCCAGCGTTTTCAGCTACATCACCATGATGGTGATAATGATTGCGCTGGGTGCGAGTGACTCTATGCGGGGCGTTTTCTCGCCTGTTTTTAAAGAGCATTTTGCGCTTGATTCGGCGGGTTTTTCACTCATCGTAACTGTAAGTTACTTGGGAAACCTTGTTTTCTTGCTTTTCGGCAGTAATCTGGCGGACAGATTCGGGCTTAAGCGCGTTTTCCTTTGCGTTCTTCTTTGCTGGATCGGCGCAGTTCTGCTGTATATCTTAACAGATAATTACTACGTTTTGCTCGCGTGCATGTTCGTAACTATGGGTACGTCCACGCTGATGAATACGTTTATAAACCTGATGTCGCCGCTGCTTTTTGTCGCCGCGCCTCAGCTTGCCGTGAACACTCTGTTTTTTGTGCAGGGCATTGGCACAAGCGGCTCGCAGGCACTTGCAGGAAACTTTGCTACGACATTCAGCGACTGGCGCATAACGAACGGAATACTGCTTGCAATCGGCGCGGCTGGTTTTTTGCTGTTGCTTGGGGTGAAAGTTTCTCAGAACAAGCCTGGTGCGCAGAGTGGTGCGGACAGCTCGCAAGTGTCCGGCGTAGAATCTGAGCAGAAATCCGGCAGTAAAGTCAGTTTCCGTGACGTGCTTAAAAACAAAGCGTTCCTGCTTTTTGTGCTGATGTTCGGCTTTTACTTCATCGCGGAGCATGGAATACTGAACTGGCTTGTGCTTTATTGCACCGATGAGTTCGCCTTCTCGCAGGGAAAAGCCTCTGTTTATTTGTCGCTTTTCTTTGGCGGAATGACTTTGGGAAGGCTTGTTCTTGCGCCGATTGTGCAGAAACTCGGAACTTCAAAAAGCCTGAACGTGTTCGGCGGTATTGGGGCGGCTCTTTACGTTGCGGGGCTTGCTGGCGCGGCTTGTATGGGGCTTTTTGTGCAGAGCGGCTCAGTTTCGGCGGTTCTTCTTTATGTGATGGCTTTCAGCGGTTTTATCATGTCCATCGTTTATCCGATGATGGTCATGTTTATCCGCAGTTTTTTTGATGAATCGATGATTTCTACGGCGACAGGCACTGTAATAAGTGTCGCGACGCTGTTCGACATTGGCTTTAACATGATATTCGGAAAGCTCGCCGATAAGGTTGGTTTTACGTATATCATTCTGATACTTCCGGTAAGCATGGTGCTTTATTATGTGATGTTCCGCCGGTTACTCGGCAAAACTGATTGTTAAGAGGCTGATTATGGATTTGGGCAGACAATGGAACGAGCGCATTAAGATTTGGATGGATAAACTTCCGTGTTTTTTCTATACGGAGTGTGATGTCGTTCCAGCTGTCTTTTTCACGACATACGATTTTCTTTCTCTTGAGGCGGCGGAGGCAGTTTTCAGCGCAAAACCAAAAGCAGATAACGGTAGCAGCCAGCCGAAAGTAAGGAAAGCTCTGCCCGGTACACCTTGGGGCGCAAAGTGGGAGTACGCTTGGTTCAAGTACGGAATTAAGCTTTCAAAAAGCGTTGCCGGGAAACGGATTGTATGCCGGCCGGACACCGGAAGCGAAAGCCTTGTTTTTGTTAATGGTCGGGCGGCTGGTGCTTTTGACAAGTTCCACAAGTTTATAACGCTTACCCCAAAAGCAGAGGGTGGCGAAGTTTTTAGCATTCTTTCTGAAACATACGCGGGGCACGGTGTCCGGCCGGAGAACGGAGGACCGTACGCAGAAGGCGAAGTTTCTGTGCCGGAGCCACCGGAAAATCAGGTAACAATCGGCAAAATAAGCTGGGGCATCTGGAATGAGGACGTGTATCAAGTTGCGATGGACGCTTTCACTCTGTACAGCCTGCTTTCTGTTTTGCCGGAAAAGTCTCTCCGGGCGCAAAAAGTAGCCGATGCCCTTAAAAAGTTCACTCTCATTGCAGATTTGGAGCTCCCTTCTGAAGAACGGACTGCTTCTATTATAAAGGCTGGCAAGGTTCTTAAGCCCGCGCTTGCGTGTGTGAACGGTTCTTCTGCCCCGCTTATGAGCATCTTTGGGCAGTCTCACTTGGATTTGGCATGGCTTTGGCCACTTGAAGAAACAAAGCATAAATGCGCCCGGACATACTCGACGCAGCTTGCGCTCATGGACGAATATCCTGAATATCGGTTCCTTGCGTGTGAGCCGTATATTTTGGAAACGATAAAGCAGCTTTATCCAGAGCTTTATGCGAGAATCGTCAAAAAAATCGAGACAGGTCAGATTTTTTGCGACGGTGCGTTCTGGGTAGAGAATGACACAAATCTTCCGTGCGGCGAGGCTCTTATACGCCAGTTCGTGCGCGGCAGAAAATGGTTCCGTGACAATCTGCACAAGGACTCTGTAACGGCGTGGCTCCCCGATTCATTTGGTTTTTCGGGCGCGTTGCCGCAAATACTCGCGGGTTGCGGAGTGAAATATTTTACTACTCAAAAGCTTTTGCGCATTGACCCGGAATGTGATCAGTTCCCATACAACAATTTTTACTGGCAGGGAATAGACGGCACAAAAATCCTTTCTCACATCTACAAGAAAAACAATGCCGTGTACAATGCAGCGGCGTTGTGGGAACGCTGGAACAACGATAGAAACCAAAAAGATAATATAGATGGAATGGTTTTCCCGTTCGGTTATGGCGATGGCGGCGGCGGTCCAACACGCGATATGCTTGAAGCTGTCCGCAGAACAACCGATTTGGAAGGTGTTCCTAGAACGAAATACGAAACTCTGATCGATTTTTTTGAGCGCGTTGAAAAGAAAGAAGCAGATGATGCTTCTTTTGCGGCGGAATTTGGTCTTAACCCGGCAGATACGAATGTATACCGGGGAGAGCTGTATCTTTCGTGGCACAGAGGCGCATATACGTCACAGGCAAAGACAAAGCGGTACAATCGCCTTGCGGAAGTTGCGCTTCATAACGCGGAGTTTTGGTGCGCCGTAGCGAAAGCAAAGAGTCTCAAGACGGATGATGCATCTGGTTGCTGTGACGGATTTGCGAAGAAACTCGACGAACTTTGGCAGAAACTGCTTTTGTGCCAGTTCCACGACATCCTTTCTGGTACGTCGATAAAGCGTGTGCATGATGAAGCAGAGAAAACGCTTTTGGAAGTTGTGCGCGGAGCAGAGGAACTGGCGAAAAAAGCGGCATTGTACGCCGCCGGAATTGGCGAGCCGGGATTTGCCGCAAACCAGAAAAACCCGCCAAGTGCGACAGGCACAGCGAATGCCGCAAACGGAAAATATCTTGCGCTTAACACATTGCCGTGGGCGCGACAAGAGCGCGTGTCTATTGGCAATAGCGAAAATGAAGCTGTTTGGGTGAACCTTCCGGCGTGCGGTTACGCACTCGTGGACGGCGAAGTTTCTGGCGCGGCGACCCGCAACGGTACTGTCTCCTGCTGCACAATGAATCGTAACGGCGAAAGCTCCATCGTGCTTGAAAACGAATATCTCCGTATTTTGATTGACGGCTTTGGTCGGCTTTCGTCCGTTTACGACAAAGAGTTTGATACAGAACTTTCCGCCGCGCCGTGCAACAACTTTTCAATGTACAAAGACGTGACTCCTTTTTATGATGCCTGGGAACTTGCGCCGATGTACAAAGAAATGCCCGTTGCGCTTGAAAATCAGGCTTCTTTTGAGATTATTGACAACACAACATCGTTTGTGCGCATAAAAATCACGCGGGAAATCAACAATTCAAAGCTTGAGCAGTATCTTGAAATGAGGTCGCAAAGCCGCCGCATCGATTTTGTGACAAAAATTGACTGGCACGAAAAGCACAAAATCCTTAAGGTCGATTTCCCGCTTAACATCCATGCTGATGAAGCTGTAAGCGATATCCAGTTCGGTTGCATAAAGCGTCCTGTTCATAAAACCCGCCAGTTTGACCGCGACAGATACGAGTTCTGTAACCATAAATACACGGCTCTTACAGACGGAAACAAAGGCGCGGCAGTGCTTAACGACTGTAAGTACGGTGTGAATGTTGACAGCGGAAAAATCTCGCTGACATTGCTGAAATCGGCAGTTGTTCCCGATATGTACGCGGACCAGGGTTTGCAAGAAATGACGTACAGTTTGTATGTCTTTAACGGAAAACTTGCTGAAAGCGGTGTCGTTCAGGAAGCGTACAATCTGAATAATCCGCCGGTCGTTGTGCCGGTCATGGGAACAGTTGGCGGCGTGGCTCAAACTGTTGGAAATGGCGTTCTCAATGCGCATCACAAAGAAGAAAGTTTCTTCTCGCTCGACAACGCGGATATCATGCTTGAGACTGTAAAACCAGCAGATGACGGCAGCGGAAAAATTGTGCTTCGTTTGTATGAGACGACCGGTTCAAGTGCCAATTGCGTTTTGCGGACGGCTCTTAATGTGAAAAACGCTGTCATGGCAGATATGGCAGAGAATGCGACCGGCGGCAAGTTGATGATAAAGGACGGCGGAGTGGCTTTGAGTTTCCGTCCGTTTGAAATAAAGACGATTATTTTGTCGGTTTGAGAAAAGGGGAGCGATGGTAGCCCCAGCCGTCAGGCTGTTCCGTAGTTCCGGCGGGATGAAACGAGCGTGCGAAGTTTTATCATGCCGGAACGTAGGAATGAGCGTGAGCGAAGGGCGGACGTAGCGACGGCGCGGATGCGCCGGCCCCCCGATATTAGTCTTTTGGAGGATATATGAAAGCTCATTACATAAAAATGATTAAAGACAGCGAAGCGATGGTCAAACGGTTTTTGCCGGAGCAAGTGCTTGACCCCGCTGCGGAATATTACGGCGGATTTTGTGACCCGGACGGCCTGATTCAGGCAAAGTTCGCGATTTACCGCATAAACACGATGATGGGTGTTTTTTGCAATGCAGAAAGTAAGTTCTACAAATCGGCAGATCTTGCAAAACGTATTTCGCTCGCGCTTGATTTTGTGCATAACGTACAGAATGAAAGCGGCCTTTTTGATTACATCGACTGCAATTTCAATTCAGCGCCAGACACGGCATTTTGTGTAACGCGCCTTTTGCCCTCGTGGCAGTGGCTTGATTCTCACAAGGCAGATTTTTCTGCTTCTGATGTTGAGACAACTTTATACGAAAAAATGACGGTAATCATCAAAAAAGCCGTTCAGGGCATGGCTGTCCGGGGCGGTTTCCATACGCCGAATCATCGGTGGGCAATTGCTTCTATTCTGATGGAGTGCGGCAAGCTCTTCGGTAGGGAAGATTGGGCACAGGCGGCGCAAGCTTACATAAATGAAGGCATTGACTGCAACGAGGACGGCGAGTTTGCAGAAAAATCTGCTGGAAATTACAACAGAATCAACAATGACGCGATGATTACGATGGGTGACTGCACTGGCGACGAGTCTTTCTACGGCCATGCAACGCGGAATCTGCGCATGATGCTTACGTACATCGAGCCGGATGGCAGTATTTTTACAGCGAATTCAACACGCCAGGACAACGGTTGCAAGATTTACCCGGTCGATTATTACACAGAATATCTCCGTATGGGATATGATTTTAACATCCCTGAATTTCTTGATATGGCAAACCGGATTTTTGAGATTATCGAGGAAAAGCAGCTTGAAGCTCCGGATTATCTGATGTGGATGATGAACAACCAGCGTTTGATAGACGCAGAACATGATGGAAGCTTTGTACAGCCTGATTTTGCGAAGTTTTACAAGGATTCCGGCATAACACGCACGCATACGGAAAGCATTACTTGGACGCTGCTTCAGGGAAAATCGAACTTTTTGTACTTTACGAATGGCTCAATGGTAATAGAAATGAAGCTTGCAGGAAGTTTCTGCGAGCACAGGGCGTTTGTACCGGAGAAAATTGAGCCGGCTGGTTCAGGAAAAGCCTACCACCTTACGCAGACAATGCACGGCTGGTATTACTTGCCGTTTGACGAGAAGCCCGCAACATCAGACTGGTGGAAGATGGACAACGCGTCACGCAATAAGCTGCACGGACCGGACATAAACTTTGATGTTGTTGTTGAAGAAAGGCACGATTCAGATGGAATTGGCGTTGATATCCGCATAAAGACTGACGGCGTAAAACCGGCTCCGTTCCGCTTGGAGCTTGCGTGTTCCGGGGCAGAGCGCGTTTTTAGTGATGCATTCGAAGTTCCGGCGGCTCCGGGCAGCGCGGTTATCGCAAAGCAGGGCATTGTGTCGTTCGCGAACAAAGAAGGTGAAATTACAGTTGGCCCGGCTTTTGCGGAGCATCGCTTTACGGACGGTAAGTTCGGCAGCGAAAAGAAATCAACGACTTGCGTGACTCTCTACTTCACGGATTTTATTCCGTTCGAGCGCGTCATAAAAATCAGAAATACGCGTTAGCAAAGTGCGCAAGCCCGGAAAAGCAAATAGAATTCGCGCCAGATAACGAACATTGTCAACTTAAATTTTATCTATTATACTCATTACAAAAACTAATAGAGGTGTAAAGAATGAAAAAATTGTTTATTCTTGTTCTTATTCTGGTTTCGGGCTTGTGTTTTTGTGCCACATTCAACGACATCCCTTTTCGTGAAGTGTTTTCGGAAATGATGTTTTCCGGTGAAGACGTTGAACCCATAGAAGAAGAATTTTCTTCACAGTCCGCTATTGTAAAAGACTTTTTTGAGTCTGTTCCGGCTGATTTTGTGGTTACTCCCGAATTTAAATTAGCCAATGATGATATTGAGAATCTGGAATTCAAATATTCACTTCGTATAGAAAATAAAAATAACCTCTTTTTCATTCACGATTTTACTCTGGATGAGACAGGTCTTCATGGCACTGCTGAGTTCGGCGTGAATCTGAACCAGAATCCCCACTATTCTTACGCAGTTCTTGTGTTCGAAAACTTCTGTATACAACACGACGGCACTTTTGAAAGCGGTATTTCGAAACTCGGTCTAGGAACAGTAGAGGGTGTAGCTGATTTTTGGCTAGAGGATTCTTATCTTAAAAAAGACGGCGACAGTTATGTTGTGGTTTGTAAGAATCCTTTTATAGATTCCAAGGCGTTCTATAACGGTGAGCGCTTACACGTTGGTGAGACCGTTTTTGACATGAATTTCAATATCATTTCTTCAGAAGTTTATGACGTTCCGCAAAGTTATGATACAGACGAACTTGGGTACGGAGTTACATTGACCTCTATAAAATGGGCTGGCGAAAGTTTTTATGCGAACGGACAGCTTCGAATCCCCGGTCTTGATTTGTACACGGAATTTAATAATTACGAGATATTTATAGGCTCTGCTGAGTTTTACACAGGAAATGCAGAGAGCGAATATACTTTTAAGTATGAGGATTACACTTTCTTTGGCAAAGATGTTTCGATGAATCCGCTTGAAGTACGGATTTCTGATGCCGGTATTATTTGGCGTGATAAAAAAATCCCATTTGGTGAGCTGGTATTCAGTTTTTACTACGATAATTGGGATCTTGAAACCGAATGTTCTTTTTCTTCGGATGAAGATGACGATGTTGACGATTATGCCCATATTTTGTACGACGATGATCAAATATCGGGCTACGAGTTCGATAACGACAGATTATTTCTTTATATCAGGTCAAAGTTCCCAAAAGGGAGCGGACAGGCACTTTCTTATAAATTAGCGGCATATCCTGACGGAAGATTTGAGCCGGTATTAGATGGCTACTATAAAAAGGTGTTTTATTGTGGCAATACTAATGTTTCATCAAGCTTGATGAATGTAGATACCGAGATGTGGGAATTATATGATGTTGATGTAGCATTACCTTACAACAGTTGTCTTACCGATTTGACTATTAGCAATCTGAAGCTTTTTTATGATGGTACAATAGAACATGGCAATGCTGTCGGAAAATCCGAATTCTGCGGAATGAACTATTTCATCGATGAATTAACTTTTGTTGATGACGGAATTATCACATCAGGTATTTTGCAGCTCCCAGGTTCATTGCCGAGCAGTTATAGCAGCCTTAATATGACTGTAGAAAAGCTTTATATCGGGTTCGATGGTTCTGTAAAAGAGCTTGTTACAAGCAGCAGTGACGCTCGCGGTTGTGCGCTTTCTGATAGTTTCTGGCTTGTAAGTAAAGGCTGCCATATTGAAGTTGAGCAGACACGGAACGATGACGGAAATCTTAACCCTGCGAAATGTTGGCTCTGTCTTGATGACAGCACTTTGCAAATGCCAAACGGATATCAAGCTTCTTCCGCAATTTCTGTAGAGAATGTGAAATATGATCTTGCGGCTACGGCTGGTGTGAACGGTTTCTATTTTGATGAAGCTGTCATTTCTGGTGGATTTGAGATGGACTTTTCCGGTATGGAGCTTTTTGTTGTTGATGGAAAAGTCGCAAAAGCACCAAGTATGAGCAATGGCGGAACTGTCGCAGGAGCCAATGCAAATAATTATTTCCAGTTCACTGGTACGTTAACGCTGCCGAATGACGAGGCTGTACCTGAGTTCCTGCGTGGCGTAAGAGCGCCTGCTGTGATTGGCGTTGATTTTGACGGAAAAATCTGCAAATCCGATGTTGCGCTTGGTGCGATAGAAGGAAATCTTAGCACTTCAGAAGATGATATTACGGCGTTCACGCTTGGCAGTACGGCAGCTCACTTTGAAGTTTCCGAGCTTAATGGAAACTGCCTTGCTCTTGTGGCAGATTCCGGCTCGTTCGTCTTTACGGATGCACTTCCAGCATGGCTCGCGGGAAAAGAAGTCAGAATCGGGTCATTCGTCTATGATTTCAGCGTATCGCGCTACACATCACTTTCTGGAATGCAGTATCTTTGGGATGCGCCTGCTATAACTCCAGAAATGACGGGTGTATACGCAGCTGTTGATTACTCTTATGTAAACCCGGAAGAAGACAGCCTTATCGCAGTTTCTGGCAGCCTTGTTTCACCCGCGCCAATCACTTGGGGTGACGGAACACCTGTCAACAAAAATGCTACAGGAACATTCGCGTTCGATAACGACGGAAGCCTTAAGAACTTTATCATTAAATACAGCGAATAAGCTTGTGCGCCTTTACTGGCGCACAAGTGCTTCGTTCGCTAAAGTTGTCATGTGCCGGCTAGGTTGTTTCCGGCGCGGGCGCAAAACCACGACCACACATTGATTCGGCTTCAGCCCTGTGGACTCGGCGTTTTGCTCTCCGGTAAATGCGTCAAAAAAGTAGACAGGATTAAAGCCGTCTATTTTTATGGCGGATTTTATAGGCTCAAAACCTTCGTTTACCAGAATCGCGAAAAATTCGTTCTCTTTGCGACATAACGAAATGCGTAGCGCGGGCTCTGGTTTATCTGTGGTGAAAATGCGGCAGTCTGCAAGCTGAGCGAGCAAACTTTCTGGTGTTTCGTAGCGGAGAACACGGATTCCGCTGCCTGCCGAAAGTTCCTGTAAGCGGCTCATTGTTTCTGGGGCGAAAGCGCAGTCTCTATCGTCATATATTATAACGCGATACGCTTGCTCTGCTATTTTGAGCAGGCCGCCCTCTGTGCCTCTATCTGTGCCGCCCGCCGTCTCGCAATCCGTCTTACAAAGTGGAAGAAGTTCTTCTTCCAAGTAATTAAACTCAATTTGGTTTTCAAAAAGCGGTTTTGCGATTCTCCAAGAAAGCGTGTCGCTTGTGCATAAAACGGCGACTTGAGCCATGTTAACTGCGCCGGTTAGCAAGCCACACATGCGCTTTATAAAGTCTGTCATTTGGCGGTAGTTGTTCCAAAATCCGCAATGAAGCCCGACATCCGGTGGTCGCTCGTCTTTCCTGTCGCCCCGAATCGAATAAAAGAACGCATGCGGATAAATCATGTTTACGCCGCGAACAAAAAGCCAGTTCAAATACCAGCGCATGTCGTTTTCTGTGAATGTATACGGAGTTTCTGGAAGACTGCAAACACCGAAACATTCGTTGCCGTTCCTTAGTTTTCCTCTGTGACGCGCCGAGTCGGAGCTGCATTTTGCCATGCTGG
>JAEEGK010004361.1_pt1 | contig 34816 bp, 27 predicted proteins | sample 8958771 | NCBI WGS metagenome assembly JAEEGK01 (sample SAMN16246547, study PRJNA631951) | gut metagenome | biome: gut microbiome; feature: rumen; material: SC-attached | host: Bos | place: Iran: Karaj | collected 2018-10 | reverse complement strand
GAAAATAATCCGCCCAGCTTGCCGGAGCGTTCTTCACGTACCTTTTCCTTTTTATCTTTACCGGGTTTGTCTTCCTTCCCGGAATCCTTTTCATCAACGTCTTCCTTTACGGGCTCTTTCTCCTCAGAACTCTTTTCATCTTCCTCTTCCTCGGGGAAGTCTTCAGGGATGGGAAACCCGTACTCGTCCGTCTTTACCGTATCCTTCGGTACTTTGGGTTCAAGGAGTTTTGGCGTCTTCTGAGGCGTTTTCGGATTTTTCTTGTCAGGGATGGCCTCCCATTCTCCGATCAGTTGTTCCGCCGTCTGCAGGACATAGCCTTTTTTTACCATCTCGTCCGCAATCCTGCCCGAGAGCTGTGGAGGACATGACAGGTTATTGTAAGTGATCCTGTAGGTCCTCATGACAAGTTCCCTGTACTCGTCGAACGTATCCTGGGGGCATTTCGCGAGGAACAGGTAGGTCTTTCTCTTAAGCTCGTTCCACTTCTCCGATTTTGTGAGCGCGAGCATCCTGTCATACCCTTCAGGGCGTGCCGAGAGCATGATGAGGTCAAGGTCATCGTCAAAGATATGGCTTATATCGGTACCATAGTCCCAGAGCTGGAACTCTGTATCCGGGAGATCGTAAAGTCCCTCTTCCCACAGTGGACACAGATATACTCCATCCCTTTCCGCGGGCGCAGCAATATCTGGTTCGGGCTGTCCTTTCTTCTTTTTGCCCTGAGTCTCCGGCTTGGGTATATATGATGTAAGGGACGCGGATGCAATGTTCGCGGGCTCTACCACTGATGCCGGATACCCTGACTCGGCAATGAACCGCGCGGCATTGAGCGCGTTGGTGGTGCAGCCGCTCTGCGGCGACATCCCGAAAAATCCTATCCTGTACATGATTGCCTCCTGAATGTACTTGTCTTTCCATGCGTGAATATGTTCGTCCGTTATCACCCGTACATATTCCGGGGAACTGTGCGGATATGCTAAAAGGGGAGGAACTCAGTCCTCCCCGTTATATCTGTCGTTATGCTTATGAATATCAGGTCCCGTCATCTTCGTTCTTGTCATCCTCATCCGAGAAGTTGGGGATCTCATATCCGAGATCTTCGGGATTAGCAAAGCTGTAATCTGTGCTGTCATTCTCGTCGCTCAAGTCGCTGCATATATCCTCGAAGTACTTGCGTGATTCCTCGGCCTGTGCGATGATAAGCTCTGAGTCGTTTGCAAGCTTTGCCTCTGACCAGCCTATCTGGCGTCTGTGACGTCTCCAGAGATGCTCTACGAGATTGCGGATATCATCACCGTACTTGCCGGTGGACGCTTCCGCGCGGAGCCTCTTCATGGCCTTGGTCTTCATGCTCTTTATGGTGTTGGCGCTTACAGCGTACTTCTCGCTGGTCTGCTTTGCCTTGTGGTCTTCGTCTTCGTTGTAGCGGAGTATCTGGAGTTCCTTGGGAGTGAGCGCCTCACGGAAAAGCTGTGCGAGAACTTCGCGGCGTTCCTTCTTTAAGAATACTTCCTCAGGATTAGGTGTCTGATCAGGAATCTCGCTGATGCCTGATTCGTCGTTGTCGATACTGATATCGGCTGCGCGGTCAACAAGATCCCAGTTGGCTATGATCTGCTCGGCACTGTACTTGCCCTCGCACATCTCGTAAACACGTTCCGCAGTAACGGCACCCTCGCCCTCAAACGCTGCTATACGGCGCTTGAGCCTTGAAATATCGTTTTCTATCTGAAGGTAATGCGGTGTAGTACCCTTAAGATCAGCAAGATACTCGAAGCATGCGTGCTTGATGATGGGAGCGATGAATGTAGTGGGCTGGCCCTTCTTAGGATCGTATTTATGCATGTCATTGCAGACAGCCAGAATTGAACACTGGATAAGATCCTCCCATTCACGGGGATATGTGTTGTATCTTCTGCGTACTTCTGCCGCGATGTACTTCTGGACCGACTCGATTATTGCCTCGTATGCCTTGCCCATGATCTCCTGGCTGACGCCCTGCATCCTTCCGCAGGCTGCGTCGAAAAGAAGGGCAACGTAGTCCTTGGCATTGGGGAACGACCTCTTTGCACGGAGGATCTCATCAATCTGGCGGCGGCGATCGAAGGTTGTAAAGTACTCAGTGATGGGCATGAGATATACGTCCTCGTCCTTAACACCGAGATCAGCTGCTATACCTGTAAGGGTACGGTCGGTTATAGGGTCGCTACCTTCCGCAACGCTTACCTCGTAAATGTCGCCGAAGTCGGTCCTCTCTATGAGCGCCAGCGTCACGTGTGCGTCAGGGTATTCTACCTCTCCGTGCTTGGTGTTCATATTGATGGTCTTTCTGATGTTTATGCTGTTACCTAAATCGTTGTTCGTAACTACAAGTCTCATGCCGTTGTCCCTCCCGGTGATATCCTATCCCAAGGTGTCCGCGTACGTCCTGAACGTCCGTATCTGCCTGATGATGTCGATTACAAGTTCCATATTATAAGGGGTATGTATATAAGAACAGGAAAACCTATTAAAAAGATCCTCCGCCTCGAGTTGCAAGGCTTCGGACCGGTGCTCTATAAGAAAGCGTTCCAACAGGTTGTCCGTGATTTCCGTGTCGTTCAGCACAAATCTCCCCCTCCCCTCTTCAAAGACAGTATAGCATCTAATTGCGAGATTGTCAATGTTTTTTTGCACAATATTTTCACAAATTTAGTATAATTAAGGTACGGGCGTACCACAAGATATTGTATCTGCGTACACTGCAGGAGCCATATATACTCCCGGATGCTTTCGCGGCCATGCTCCGGAGTTTCCCGGGAAAACCATGAAAAAGGCGCGGACTCGCATATTGTCAACAGCGGACGGGTATATACCCGTAACATAAGGAGGATTTGAAGATGAAGATATTCACTAAACTTGACGTGCTCAAAAACAGCAAGGTGTCGCCTGAGGCTGCAGCAAATATCTCCGGTAACGGGGACGAGGTACTCGCATATACCGAGGATATGTCGGGGACGATAGATTTCGCCACTGCGAAGGCTCTCGCACCCATACTTGACAAGACGGACCTCTGTAGCATGGACGAACTTGACCGTAATGCCGACCAGGAACTGTGTATGCTCATGGCCGCATCTGCTGCCGCTGCCCTCAGCCCCGAAAAAAAGGCTGCTGTCGTAGGTTTTGGTAACGGAAGGTACAGTTTTACTGTCAGTGGCCAGAAGATCGAGGTCATTGCCGGGACTATGGACGGCATTTACGCTGCCGGATCCGGTACCGCTCCGGTGAAAAACCAGAAGAAAAAGGAGAACGTCCCTGCTCCGGAGATGAACATCCCCGCACCCGAACCTTATGCTGACGAACCTAAGGATGATGCAGTCGTAACTTCCGGCATTCCGGCTGCAGAACTTGATGTGGATGAGGATATAATCGAGCCGTTCATGGCTTACATACCTGAAGACTGCGGTGTTGACGGAGTGGACAGGGGGGATTTCTGCAAGGCGCTGTACAAGGCCCTTTCGGAATCCACCAGTGATGCGGATGCGGTTACGAGGCTTGAGTCATATATCGGAGCTGATGCCGGCAATGTCATGAAGATGATAAAGGAACGCGGGCTTTATGACGAGCTCCGTGACCTCGCCCTGCTCTGATACGGTGAAAGAAGGAAATAAAAAAAAGAGACCTGGCGAAGGTCTCTTCTTTTATTCCGTTCACATCTCTTTGAGGAGTGCGGCTTTCTCTTCCCAGAACCGGTTCTTCTCATAGATGCCGTTGCTGGTAAGGATGGAATCCTCGCAGAAGCCGCATACTTCCCTGAAATCTATCTCCGGTATGATGTCTGCTACGAAGTACGCAAACATATCCTTTGATACGTGCTCATGCTCCTCTGCATAGCTGAGCACATTCCCTATGAGCTCGCGGGTAAAGCCAAAGTCTGTGAGATTGAAGCTCTTCTCCATGTACTGCATGAAGGCTCCCCTGTCAAATCCCTTGTCAGTGAACTTTAAGTCATCTTTTTTCATTTTGTTCTCTCCTTTCCTGCCATGTACCTGGCCTGTACCTGCAATATGTTCTGTCAGGAATAAAAAATAACGCCCCGAATGTTTAGGGCGTTATTTGTTGTTTCAGGCATCTGGGTTTGGAGCTTTACCTGTGGTTTGTCACAGATTATTCCACAAATGCTTTTTGTCATAACTGATACCATGCTCTTCACAGATATGCTTGATTACGTCTTGAGCGTCACCTTTTGCTATATATCCTCTGGCATCCTCCATAGGACATTCGGGATGGCGAGAAGCTATGTAGTCCGTGACGTATTCACCCATATAGGGTTGCGAACAGTAACTGTGTCTTGGGTCATCTGATGCTATATCCTCATTTTCCTTACGGTATGGACATACATCACAACTTTCTGGCATTTCTATATCTATGATTACTGCCATTGTTCGTACTCCTTTCATTGTTCTGTATAGGGATTTATGTGTGGTAAATATTTTCTGCGCCACAGTTAATTCCCTATACCCTATAATCTTTCATGCTGCCGTGAATATATTCCGCCAGCAGTCACGGATCTCTTCAGGGGTAAATCGGCGTTATAACCGGGCCGCACAGAGTCCCCATTTCGTAAAAGTATCGAGCACTTCGTTTTCGAGACCGGTACGGTCAAGATTGTCGGTATCAATACGTGATCCGTCTTCAGCGTTAACTCCACGCTCTTCCATGATCTCCATGAATGCATCGGTTATCGCCCTGCTGTAACCTTCTGCCACTTTTTTCGTGACTGCGTACTTAGGGAGATCACTGTCCCAGTTTCCTGTCAGATGGCGGTATACATCGGCGAACCTGTCATAATCCTCTCCGTATATGCAGCACATCCCGAGTTCTGCGATGGCCTCTTCCGTGGTCTCGTAGTCACCGTTTTCTACCGCCTCAGCAGCCTGTTCATCGCGGTCCTCGTTTAAGATGGTCATGCCGTTAGCATCGAGGTAATCCTCGAAGATGTCTACGATCTGGCTGAGGAACTCGGGGAGCACGGCGCCTTCCTTCTTAAAGGTGATATCCGCAATTATCGGGCCGTCAGCCGTATCAATGTACTGGTAGCATCTGCTGCAGTTGGTGTCAGTGGCGGTAAACTCGAGAGCGCAGTCAATATACCTGTATACATCTTTGCCCTCTACGAATATCTCTTCGTCATCGGGGCCGCAGAACTGCGCGTTCAGGATATGGAGCCCGGGGATGGATGAAAAATCACCGCCTTCGAACTCGACGTCCAGTATGCATTCTTCATCATTGAATTCACTCTCCAGGGGAGATATGGTGCATCCCACGCCGTTTTCGTCACCAAAGGTGATGAAGTCGATGTACCTGAATTTTCCTGTTTCTGCTTTTAATACTTTTAGTTTCATGGTCTTTTCTCCTTTTCTCATGGTTTTTGTTACAGTACCAATGTGTATCCGTCCGGATAAAAAAAGAAGGAGCTAATTACGCCCCTCCCGCTTTTGTCATGTCAGATGTAATCTTACGGCTTATCATCAGTATGAACTGCTCCTTGAAATCCTCTTGCCAGGCTTCCTTTTTTCTGCTGTTCTTCAGTGATTTTATCGCCTTATAGTCTTTCCTGCGCCGCATAATGTTGTTCAGATGCTTTGATGTCAGCCTTCCGAGTATCTCCGCGTCGGTATATACATGGCCTCCGGAACTGATACATTCGGCTCCCTTTGCAAGGGCTATGGATACTACCCCGTAATCCGAGGTCACCATGATATCGCCGTCCTTGCAGAAACTGAGTGCGGCATAGTCTGCAGACTCAGGAGATATATCTACCTTGTGTACCTCGCCATAGCTTACGTTCAGATCGTGTGTGGCGTCGCAGAAGAAATGAAGGGAGATGTTCCTCTTCCTGCATTCCTCCTGTATGAATTTTCTGTGTGAACACGAATCCGCATCAACTATGACCTTCATCCGTACCCTCCGTTTCCCTGTCTCCGAGTTTTAACGTGTCTGTCTGCCGGCTGTAACATACCCTGTTTTTACCGGTGTGCTTAGCTTCATAAAGGGCTTCGTCGCACCTGGCGATAAGGCTTTTTGCGTCCTTGAACTCTCCTACGCGTGACTCGGCTACCCCGAGAGAGACGGTGAACCGCCTTTCCCTTAATTCCGGATCAGTAAACCCTTCATATATATATCTTTTACTGGAGAATGACTCACGTATCCTTTCCGCGAGCATCCCCGCGCCTTTCATGTCCGTACCCGGGCAGACTATCGCGAATTCTTCGCCGCCGTACCTGAATGCCCTGTCCCGTGTCCTTACATGGCACTGGATCACGAGGGAAAGGTCCTTGAGCACGGCATCGCCCTCCACATGCCCGTATGTATCATTGACCTTCTTGAAATTGTCAATGTCCATCATTATCACGGAGAAGCTGTCAATCTTCCTTGCCTGTTCCACTATATACGCCTCAAGGCTCTTACGGTTGTTCAGTCCCGTGAGAGCGTCCTTTGACGCGGACTCCTCAGACCTTCTTGCCTCGAACTTTAGCAGGTCGCGCCTGTGGGTCTCGACGTGGACCATGAGGACCGTAGCCATGAGCGCACCAAGCGTCCCCGTAAGCTCGGCTATGATATGCCCGCCGATGGGCAGCGGTACCGCAAGCCTTACTGACCAGAGCACCGCGAAGTACGCGGCTGCTATGATGGTCGAGTACCTGGAATATCTCCTGCCGGCAGCAGGGCTTATGAGCCCGGTCATGTATCCGAGCAGGGGAATGAAGATGAACAGAAGCCCCGAGGGCGTTCCTGACAGTGCAAGAGCCGTTATCCCCGATGATGCGAACACGGATATGAACGGATCCGGGTTAATGAGGATATATATCAGCAGAGCCAGGATCACGTTGGCAGCAGCCGAGGCTATGAGCACGGCAGTCCCGACCCAGCCTTCCATGCAGACGAGGGCTGCGACCGTGCATACAAGCAGGTTGACTGCCAGTATGGACACTGCCAGCCTTTTCTCCACTTTCGTCATAAAACTCTCCTTAATCCTCTATCTTTCGTCCGTTTGCGTCATAAGCTTCCGTGATGCTCAGATGCTTCTTGGGCAGTTTTTTCAGAAGTATGACCACCACTATGGCTGCTACTATAAGTATCGCAAGCCCTATCAGCAGTATCCTGTACTCGGACGCGAACTCGCTGACATCTTCCCAGGTAGATGCGGCCCATTCCTTGGTCTCCTCCCACATTCCTTTCCAATCTATGTCCAGTAACATATATTCATCCTCCTTCCATACGGTTACCCGCGGACATTAACTTTCTTTCCTATAATATGTACGTCCTGTTTGCTCCTGTGACATGAACTTAAATGGATGTACGTTCCCGGGCGGAGAACGGGACAATAAAAAGGGCACCCGTTTAAGGTGCCCTCTGTCTGAATTATGCTGTCTTGGTCACGGTATAGCCTCTCTTTTCAAGGGCTTTGATGATGTCCTCATCCGCGAGCTCATACTCCCACAGGCCCTGTACATCGACTGACTCAGCCTTGTTGTCGGTGATGAAGGTCTTCCCGTCGTAATCGCCCCAGTAATCGACTTCACCGTTCAGTACATAGCCGAGCGGGCTTATCGCATCAATTATCACGTTCATGGTGCCGTCGAATTCCGAGTCGGGGAAGTCCTCGATATATATATCGGTATCTCCGACCTCGAGGACGGTTTTTTCAACAAACTCCTCATCGACGCTCAGTATGGCGTCAAGCGCTTCTTGTGTTAGGGGTTTGTTAAGGGATATTGTGCCCTGATTTGTAATGTCCATGGTTTTCTCCTTTTCTTTTATTTGGTACACCCACAATATGCCCACGTCTGCTTCAAAAAGAAAAAGCCCGCTGCGTGGCAGCAGGGCTTTCCCTTTGAGGATTTAAGCTGTTTATCGAATAATGGTTTTTCCCTTATTTAAGGACTGTACCGACGTCGCTTCCTCCGTCCTTGTTTATCTCTACAAGGGCCACGTCGCCGTTCTTCAGCGTGAACTCGGTTCCCGCTGCGTCCGTTCTTTTGATGGTTCCGTCCACGGAGCCTGTCTCGAGATTCCACATGTTGCTGTTTCCGTCCCAGTAGTACAGGTACTCGGTTCCGTTCACTACCGAATGGATCCTGAAGCTTACTACGAGATATCCGGCGTCGTTCATCTTCTCTGCCTTAAGATCCTTGAGTGTCGAAGGTGTCTTGTCCGAAGGATATACGTAGAACTCCTTGGGTATGCGGTAGTTGAAGTAGTAGCTCTGTCTGAGTTTTGAAAGTTCCTGCTCAGCCTTTGCATCGGTACCGTACAGCTGCTTCAGATATGCCTTTGTGTTTGCGATGCCCGCATTGGTGAGCGTGCCGTCTGCGAGTGCCTTCTTTGCGATGCCCCTTCCTACGATGTCACCGTAGTAATTGAGGTTCGAGAATGTCTTGAAGTTCGCGGAAGGTATGAACTTGCCGTAACGGTAAACCTCGCCGTCAAGGTCAAGATACTCTGCGAGCTTCGGCCCGCCGGATACTCCGTATCCCTTGAGCTTCGCGGTGTTCTTGAGCTCTTCTGACGAAATGAGCATGCTTCCCACATCGGTGGTCTTGATATTGCCGAGGTCTGATTGTGAACCGACCCTTGTCAGTGTGTACTTCTTGTCGCCCACGGACTCCGAATAGTAGAGCTTGACGTTGTCAACCCTTGTCTTGCCGTCGAGGCTTATCCAGCTGAAGAACGGCTCGACGCTGATTACCGCGTCATCGGTTACCGTCTGGGTTCCTACAGTATCCACCTTAAATGTCCATGTGTATCCGGGCTTGAGCGTTCCTTCCGTTCTCGTTATGGGATTATATCCCTTGAGCGTCGGGAGTGAGCCCCATGCCATCCTGCCGGTACCAAGCCCGAGCTCGTTGAACGTGCCGAACCTGTAGTAGTAGGCAAGATTCTTGTCAAATGCCACGGTTGAAGGGATACCGGTTCCGTCGTTAGTGGTGTTGTCCGTTGCAAAACCTACCCTGTGGGCAAAGGTGTCTTTGCCGAGAAGTGAGTAGAGCTTAGGCTCCTTGCCTGCCTGACGGAAGACATCCTTCCATGAGGTGCTGTCGTTGACATCGGTAAGAGTCAGTCCGTAGAGCTTGCCTACAACAGTGAACTCACCCTTAACGTATGATGTGTACGCTGCCGTAGCCCATCCTGTGCTTTCCGGGTCAAATGTACGCCATGTGTTGGCTGTCAGCTGACCGTATGCACCGGACTCGCCCATGGCTATCTCTGCCCTGGTGTTGTTATATGCTATTGTTCTGACGTAATACTCATGTACTCCGTCCTTGACCCACTCGGGCAGGTAGAAGCGGCCCTTATTGCTATCCGTTCCTGTCTGCACGTATGCCCACATTTTTGCGGGTATGAGCAGGTCGTTTGCGGGATTTCCGTCACTTCCCACATCCATCCACATATCGCAGTCGAATGCGATCTGGTTTCCGTTCGTCATGAGGTATCCCGAGTAATCCTTGTTTCCGTATCCGGGGTATTCGAGATGCTGTCCCTTGTTGGACACGGTAATGATGAAGTCATTGGTTATGTTCTGGTTAAGCACTGACCCGTAAGAATCAGACGTGCCGTTCACGAGTACGAACGAAGGCATTCCTGCCGTCTTTGTCTGCTCGTACTTGATGTTGTCACAGTCAATGGTCACTTCCGTATAAACGGGTGTGTGGACGTATACGATGTTCGCGGTACCGGCAGGGTCTACTTCTGCGAGGCCGAGCTCGTTGATGTAGTAAACGTAATCGGTAGTGAACGCTGACGCGTACTCTCCGTTCAGCTTCTCCTTCGGGATGGCTGCGGTATTGGTCGCATCGTAGGTAGTCCTTGTAATGTCGAGCGGAACTATCGCGCCTGATGCGTTGATATAGTTCTTGCCGTCTACCCAGAGCTGTGCGTGGTTGGGATCTGTATGAGCTGCTGCCGCCTCAGCCTCAGCCTGTGCAGGGTTGATCTTTGCATCGGCATATGCCTTGTTGGCTTCAGTCTTTACCTCACCGGGCTGTTTTGCTACTTCCGCGATGACAGCCTTTACTTCGGCAAGGGCTTTCTCATATTCGTCCTTATCGGTATATGTACCGCCTGCTGCCGAAATAGTGGGCAGGCTGAATATCTTTGACCTTGTCTCGGAGTACTCATACTGGCTGAGTGCCTGAGGTGTGAACGTGCCGTCCTTTACCTCTGTCCTCTTGAGCGTGTACTTGCCGATGTTCAGTGCCTGGTCGAGTGCGGGATCTGTTATCTGTCCGCTGTTCAGGTATGCTACTGAAAGGTCTATGTCTGTTACGTACGGATCCGATTCGCCGGGTACGTCGAAACCGAACTCATAGGTGACTGTGTCGGTATGCTCCTCAAAGGTAGGAAGGGTGATATGTCCCTCGAACTCCGTATGGAAACCGTCCTCGTCTTCTACGTCGTTGGTTTCCCAATCCCAGCTGTAACCGGATGCTGTATAGTACTTATAAGTGAATGTTATGGTGTTACGTATGTGGTAATTGAATGTCTTGCTTACCGTTGAATACTTCGCGCCTGCGAGGAAAGGATATGTATTGATAGCACCCCTTACCTTGTTAGTACCGGAAGGTATGGCATCGCTTACCGAATAGGTGTTATGGTAGATGAATGCGTACGCATTGTCCCTGCCGGTGAACAATCCGCCCGAGAGCCTGTCGGGAACCGGACGGAGGGGATCCTCGCACCAGTTGCCCCAGTCAAGGCCGTCAGTCCTGCCGGTCTCACCGGATGTAAGTCCGGGAAGCCCGGGGTCTTCGGTATCTTCGGGTACGTCAGTAGGATCTGTTCCCTCTTCCTCGCCCTCATCGGCTTCGCTGCCGGTGATGTGTACGGGGATATAGAGGGTTGCTCTCTCAACGTACAGCTTCTCGGTCGTGTTCCATGTCTCGAAACCGTCGTAGTCGATGTGCTGTCCTATGGTTCCGGGGTTGTTCCTTACAAGGTCGTAGGATGCTCCGTTGTATGACATTACGGGATCGATGTCGTCCGATACCTCGAACGTCCACCCGTCCTTTGTGAGAGTCCTGTGGCCTACGTACTTGAAGTTGCTTCCCCTTTCGAGCTCTACTTCGTCCTCGATCTGTATCGTCCTTCTCCATGTGCCGTCCTGGCGGATGGTTATGTACTTGACATCGACCTTGGTCGTTGAGGGCTCGTAAGGTATGTATACCACTGCGTCCGTCTTGTCAAAGCCGAGGTAAGGAACGATGAAGTGCACCTTGCCTGTTCCGCCGGAAAGGACTTCCGTATATGCATATCCGTCCTTGGGAGTACCGTTCATTATACCTTGTGCATCCCTGTAGGTGACGTTGTAGAATGTCGATGTCTCCTTGCCGTAGAGCGATATGTCGTAGTCGGTTCCTATGGGAACGAGTGATTCGTTTGTCGTAGGATGCTTAAGCTCTCCGGGTATGCTGATATAGATATCCGTATCTGTTGCAAGCCCGTCGGGCAGTGTATCCTCCCTGATGACGGTGTTGGTCTCTCCGTATACCACGTACCTTACCTTGACCGTAAGGTCGGGCTCGGGTGCTACGGGTATGTAGATGACGCCGTCGGTGGTTATTGTAGCTGCGGGCTGGTAAGGCTTGGTAGCCGTCCATGTGCCGAGCTTTCCTGTCTTTGAATATGTAAGGGGCTGGCCGACACTGTTGGATGTGTCTGCGAGGGCTCCCTTGTAAGGTGCGTATCCGGTTGTATCCTTATAGGAAAGAACCTGTCCGGTTCCGGTTACGTTATAGGTACGTCCGTTTGTACCCTTTAACGTGGTCTCGCCCTGGTATGAGAATCCTGTCTCGCCCTGTTTTACGACAACAGCCTTGTCCTTGCTGCTGACTACGGAGTCGATGTCGCCGTCAGGATTGAGTGTCACGTACTTGACATCTATCGCGTTCGCATTCGTCTTCTTGCAGGGGATATAGAGTACTATATTCGTATCGGGTGAAGGTTCGAGGTTGAGATCAGCCGTGTCGGTGGATACGTATGTCACCAGGTTGAACGACTCGGTCGTATCCCTTCCTGATGTGTACTTTACATAAAGGGTATTATTTACCTCATTGAAGTCTATACCCTTTACTTCCGAGCCATATGAGGCGTTATAGGAAGGAGCTGTCGTATATCTGAACTCCTTTATGTCGCTGGCATAGGTCTTGTAATCCTTAAATGTTCTGTGACCGCTGTGACCGTTATCGAAAGTCCATGACGGCATTCCGCCACCTTCGCCGTACTGCCTTACAAGCTCGCCGCATGTCCTGCAGTAAAAATATTTGTTGGTGTAGCCGTAAGGACCCACGGTCGATTGTGTCCTGCAGTAAGTGTACGTTCCGGTGCTTGAACAGGTGCCGTTAACGGTGTTCAGTGCCATGTACGCAGGTTCCCAGAATCCGCCCTTGGTATCCATGACAACCTCCGGCATTCCCTTGATTTCCTGCCAGAATGCATATTCAGATCCACCGCCGTTCCTTAATGCGCCAACGCGGGTTTCTATCTCCGGATGACAGTCGTAAGGAGCTTCTTCCGTGAAGAGCACGTTGTTCGGCTTTCCGTCCTCGAAATATACTATGGTCATCGGTACATAGGTACGTGGAACCATCTTTACGTATATATCCACTTCCGTATCATCGTATAATACATCTGCGGTGATCTGGGTCTTCAATTTGCCCGCGGAATCCATTACAGTGGTGCATGTCGTGCCGGAATCAGGCATCGGGTTAGGACTTGTCATCATATGGTGCATCGTACCTTCACGGGTGTATTCATCATGCGCCCTGTAAAAATCTCGGCACTTCTCACAGAAGACATAGTCAGAATTGGCTGTCGTCTGTGCTGTTATATAGTTATAATTTCCATTTCCGACGTACTGCTTGACTGTGTCATTGCCCGGGTACATTATGCTGTCTACTTCGAACACCGTACCGTAAGGATATCCGCCTGCGGCAGTGTCCAGTGTGTAATACTTGTCAATGGTGAACGTATTTGTGCCGACAACCGCGTCCGGATACTCGTCCATGGGCTTCAGCCTCATGTCATAATATATCGTGACATTATCGCTGCCGTAGGTACGCTGTTGGCTTACTTCCGTAAAGTAATGGATGTTTACCTTGTGCTTTGTGGACTTCCACGTAAGAGGGATGATTATCTTCATGTAAGTCCACTCTACTTCCTCGGGAAGCATGAGATATCCGCCGCTGGCGAGGGCTCCTGCGTACTCCGCATAGCCTTCCGTGCTCAGTTCGGTGTAGGTCTTGGCATACAGATACCAGTCTTCGTCTGCGTATGTCGAGATCCATGCTTTCTTCTTATAATAATTGGGTGCAGCGTTGTACTGCCATCCCATGTCGGACAGTTCCTTTGGAAGGTCTACCGGTAACTTGTAAGCGCTGCTGCCGGGCGTGATGTAGTCTACTTTGTAAGTATCAAGACCGTCTACCCAGACGCCTCTGTGCCACAGGGGCTCAAAGCCGTTATCAGCGTCCACGTATTCATACATTATGGTGACCTGTTCGGTATTAATCTTCGCCAGGGGGATGTAGATATCATACCTGTAGCCTTTTTCAATCACGCCGTAAGTAGTATACGACTTCGCACTGCCATCAAGAGTGCCCTTCTGCATGATGCCGTTGTGCTTGTCATAACCCATGCCCGTATAATTGAGGCTGTAGCCGTCCTGGTACAGGTCGAGCGGGAAGTTTACTTCTATGTCGCTGCTATCCGGTGTGGAGGTCCAGCTGATGACCTTCTTCTTGCCGATGTCCCCGTCGGGGATAAGGCCGAGCTCTTCGGTATAGACCACGTTACTTGTCGTACCCTTGTAGTAATGGAGCACGTACTCGGGAACCTGTGTACCGATCTTTAAGGGGATGTAGATGTCGTAGTCGTATCCCTTCTTTACACCGTTCGCTGTCTTGTACTTAGAGCCTGCGATGGTACCATACTCAATCTTGTAATTGTGTTTGTCGTAACGATCCGTGGTATTCGCGGTATCTACCTTGTATGTAGTGCCGCTGATCTCCTTTTCCATGGTAAGACTTACGGATTTCTTGAGGCTCTCGTCCGCATTGTAATCGGACGCTGCGAAGTTATAAGGGCCTTCCTTCCACATCTCGCTTCCGGAGAACATATAGTGGACGGTGTATACGTTGGCCTTTTCCTTCTGCTTGTACGGGATGTAGATATCGTAATCATATCCCGTCTGTATGGTAGTACCCGTATAGGTCACGTTCGATGTACCTGATACAGTACCGTTGTTTCTTGTAGTTCCATGAATGTCTATAGGCGTGGTAGCCGTATCGCGCTCATATCCGTCAAGCTGTGCGATGCCGGATGTTGCAAGTGTTACCTTGAGTGTTCCGGTAGCATCGAGTACTCTCTTGTCGGTCACGTAGAGTTCGCTGCACTTGTCAAGTGTCTTGCCGACTTCTGTCTTTACAAGATGGATAGTGTAGAAATGAGCTGCGGTCTCCCTGTAATAAGCCTTGACCTTCTCATTCTTCTTTCCGTCCTTTATGACAGTGACTTTACGGTTAGCGGCATCATGTTTTATATAGGTGTCGCTTACGCCGTTCTGGTCGAAACGCACGAACTGATATATCTTGCCGTTCTTCACGATTATCTCGGGATACCCGTCGGGCTCTACGAGATAGTTGTTCTTCAGATACTTTACCCATACCGGATCCTTGAGGCAGTGTGCATCGTCCTCGTTTGCGGGTGAGATGCCGTCCTCGTAGAATTCCATACCGAGGTTGTACTCTCCTCCGGCCGGTTCATAATATACGTTGATCACGGCTTTCTTGTTGTGTGATACGAGAACTTTTGCGTATCCGTCAGGAGTTGTTTTTGTAGGTTTTACAACTTTTATATCGTCCTGCAGTTCTTTAGCCGTGTTCTCGAATTCGTACTTGACGTATTTGAACGCAGTGCTTTCCCCGTTTATATCCTTGATGATGTCGAGCGGGATAGATCCCTGGTTATTCTTTATGAACTCGAATGTCACGGGGTCTTTAAGGGGACTGTTGTCGTTTATGTTAAGGTAGTTGATGATGACCTTGCTGTCAGGCCATGTTACGTTCACCTTTACAGTGACATCTTCCCACTTGTTCGGGACAATGTTTGTCGCGGTAATGTCATAAAGCCTTCCGCCCTTGTTCTGCGAACCGGATGTATCAGCACTGAATATCACACTGTTAGGGCTCTTTACGTTGTATAATAATGAGTATGCGTCATCACTGATCGCAGTGTCGCTATCACCGTAACTTATCCATTTGATCACTGCGTCCGCAGGGATATCCAGTCCATTAAGTGCATCACTTTTCTGTGCAATGGTTAGGGGAGTTCCTTTATCCTGAAAATCTTTCCAGAGCTCGGGGGTAAATTTTTCCTTGCCATAGTAGTCGTATTTGCTTTCGAAATCAGAACTGGTTATAGTCTTTATATTCCCGTTGCTATCATAATATGAATACGTTCTCTTGCCGTTGATATAAAACATAAGGTTGAGATCTGGATTAACAGTGTTATGTTTATAAACGAGCAGCTGATAGCGTTCATCAACATCACCATTTGAGTTATAATGCGGTGCACCGAAATAGTAAAGGTTTCTTCCGGCCTTCGTCTTTCCGTCCGAGCCTATATCTGTGTATGACGGTGTTTTTGAGCTGTCATACTCGTACTTGCCATTGTCACCGGCAATCTTTACTTCTTTGATTATTCCGGGTGTACTTCCGTTCATGGCTGTGAACACAGCATCTGCCCATGTGATATAGCGATCTGTGTTGTCCACAGAATTATTCGTTATGTTCACTGAGTAAGGCTGCGAGGTAGAGGTATATGTTGAGCCGCTTTCATATATCTGAGCGCTTATCTCTGTCTCGCCGGGTACAAGCCATATATGGCAGTGCTCTCCGTTTTTGTGTGCTTCAGCGTCGTTACACTGAGGGCACTTTTTTACCGTAAGGGTATAGTTATTAGAGGCTGAGCCTGCGGTTATCACGTCTGAAGAAGAAAGTCCGCTTCCGGTGATAAGTTCTTTAGCACCCAGCTTTTTCTGGTTATAATAATAATTGAAACACTGTTCGCAGTTAGTAGCGAACACCACAGGTTTCATATAATAAACGGTGATCTTGTTCTCTACGCCCTGCTTGTTATTTTCTCTGATACCATTAGCCGTATCACCGGAAAAGGTGCTTGAGTTTCCCTGCGCATACCCGGGAAGCTGGATCTGTTTTTCAGGGTCTCTGAGAGAAACATAGGACTTATTTATAAAGGTCTTTATAGAATCCCAGTAATTAGTACCGACGTATGCGCGTCTTTTGCCATCTTTCTGTGCCCATCCCATAAACCATGTATATGCGCCGTCAATTTCGCCGAGCTGGTAGGCATAGTCCGCGCCTGACTGAAGAGTGAATGTTTTTGTCAGTCCTGCCGTAGCGGGCACCGAAAACCATGCACTCCTCTTAAATGTGGCCGCGAGCAATCTCTGAAGCATGTGAGCTCCATACCACTTATTATTTGAATTGCTTACAGCATCCTCTGTCCAGCGCTGGAGTGAGAATATCTCGTTATCCAGGGGGTTGAGGACGCCGGGATGTGATGCTCCGGATGCCACGGAACCTCCGCTTTCTCCTTTGCCGTTCCATGTCCATCCGGCTACTACAAGCGGACTTCCAAGGTTAAGCAGTGTGGCGATTCCGGGGACGTTCTTCGACCAACTGTCACTGGAGTTTTCACTGAGCACAACACCTTGCGGGTACAGATAATCTATACCCGGGTTGTTCAGTAAATCGTATTTAGACGAACGAACCTTTGAATAATCAGCCGATTTATAGCCCTGACTCTCATATATCGAGCCTTCACCTACGCCCACGTATCGGGCGGTCGCACGTCTTGCGACATAGTTCGTGGTGATCGGATCCCAGGGTATCTGGTACGTGGTTCCTTCGATAGGATCATACTCGTCGTCCTCTTCGCTTGCGAACAGCCTCATCTCCGGCATTATACCGATGAGCATGGCCGCTATGAGCAGAAAAGCGATGACTTTCCTTATCATGTCTCTTCCCATAATTTCCGTCCTTTCATATAGATAAAATACTACACAGCCGCCCCGTATGTTCCGCGGGGCATTTCCTCATCCTTAAATATGTAACCCGAAACTACAGGAACCGGTAATCCGGGTAACGGGAGGGGTGTACGCCTCCTGTGCCGTAGGCGTAAGATGTACCGAGCCTATGCTGTAGCGTGCGGGGGCTTTCTACAGGATATATCGGTGATGTCCGCAGCGAGGACGGGTGCGTTCAGGCGGATAGGACCATGGCCGCAGCGCCATGTACCGCGGACGCGTTGGTACCAGTTCCGGCGTGTCCACGGTCTGGTGCGCAAACCTCTAAGGCGTAGTGTTGCCCCCCATTGAAGTAATCTCGTTGCCAAATCCGTGCATTTATAGTATTATCAAAGTGTATATAGAATCAAATGCATGATTCATTTCTCTATAACAGGGGGTACTTTATTATGACAACGGTTACAACTAATCATATCTGTCGTGTAGGCAATGAGACTAATGTTAAAAGCGAGACGTCGTTCGGTGAGCCAAACCTTCGCAATCCGAACCATGAGACTGTCGAGGCTATGCTCGAAGCAGAAAAGATAGCCAGGGATCCTAACGCTAATAAGTATTCAGAGACAGAAGACGCGCTGGCAGAGCTCAGGAAGTAAAAAAGGACGCCGTTTATGAGCGTCCCTGTAATGATATCTCTATATCATCTTTATCCCGGTCCCGGGTCCCGATGTGTTTCTCACGGGACTGGATGAACAGATTGAAGACATCCTCTATGTACTGCCCGCAAAGAATACAGGCCGTTCGGTTGCCGGGGAACTGTTCAAGCGTTTTGTTCTGTGCGTATTTCACTGCCCTTGTGACAGTTTCCGTATCATAATCTATGGATTTCATATATTCTATGGGCATGTGGCTGTTGAAATATCCCATGCACCCCTTTGTCGAACCCGTCATGGCAAGATTGCCGTCCAGGGCTATCAGCGCCTGGTTATAATCATACAGCGGCGCGAGCCTTACAAGCCTTCCATCCCTGCTGTCGAGTAAGAACCCGACGTTCCTGTTGTGCCTGTCACCATTGTTCAGCAACCCGTCGAAAAAGCACATCCTTACATAATCTTCCGATACGCCCGGCACACTGTCTTCCATCCTGCCGAGTTTTTCAAGGATATACCTGTAATCTTCATTCTCGCCGAAATAGCACGCGAACGGCTCAAAGTCATATTCGCCGCCTAAGGTAAAATCCTTTGAAAGTACCATGGTCTTCTCTATACCGCTCTTTGGAGTATAACGGTACACGCTGTAATCCGCTACGTCCACTCCCATGCACTTGAGGAAATTGTATGAAAAATATTCCGAGAGCAGCTCCGCGGTATCTCCTTTCTTGTGCAGAAACCATGCGCCGTTTATCTTCCGCCATGCCTTCTCAAAACTCCCGAGAGTGCCAAGCTCAGTGTACCCTTCCGATTCAATGGTGACATGCCTGGCTTCTCCTGCGGCTATGTCCGCGGCGGTCTTGTTGTATGCCTTGAGCTTCTCGTAACTGCAGTCTTCACTTTCTTGTTGTATCCACCAGCTGTCCTCTATCGTGACGGCATGTCCGCGGCTTATCTTTTCATCCACGGAAGCGTACGGGGCAAGCCCTAATGCCTGATACAGCTTCTTCGAGTTTGAACGGTGTACATCGATGCTGCGCATCTCCACCCATGGGCGGATGTCAGTTCCGAGTGTTATCATTGCCGGACTGAATTCCGGAGACAGGAGTTTTATTACCTTATATTCCTCGGTTTCTGCTATGAGTGTGTCCTTATGCATTATCTTATATCTTCTCATAGCGTCCGTCTCCTTCCTTTATCCGTTTCCCGGGAAAAATATCTTCCGACGGAAACAGTCATGTTAACCCTGCTCACTCCTGCGGTGGAAAACCACTTCGCGTTTCCAGTCATCACCGTATACATCTGTGCACACAGTTTCAAATTCTTGCTGAGTCATGGGGTTAAAATTGTAGTCATAGACATTGCCGTCTTTGTCAACGTGGTGACTGAAGATTCCCCAGTTATCATACATGGCAAAGAACGCCTTATATCCTTTGCCGTAGTTTGTTGTACCGCCGAGATCCGCAAAGCCGATTATCTCGGGCTCAGTCTCTGATTTACCGTTCCAATGCCCATTTTTGTAAGCTACTTTGTATCCGACATATTCGGTTCCGAATTCAAGACCGCTGTTCGCGATCATGCGCTCCTCAACGGACATTGTCATGGAATCAGATATCCTGCCATCAGGCATGACGTCGCCGTCCTGGAACAGTATCCCGTCAGGCTTGCTGCCATACCTATCATCACCATATCCATTCTCGTACCAGAGTTGTGCAGCACCGCCACATATCATCTCTCCGTTTTTGGTAACGTAAAATCCGAAAGGTGTTTGGTACTCAATATATCCGGGGTAATCCATGGGACGTTTCTCTATGTCAATATCAATTTCGGAATGTGTTTCCGGACAGAAGTCCACATAATACCACTTCCCGTCATCAAGCTTCACTGCATTATACGAATGATTGAGGGGTACATCACGGATACAGTAGCTTTCCACTCCTCCGAGCCAGTTAAGCGCAAGCTTCATCGCCTGATTGATACGGTTGCATCCGGTATTCCTGAAATAGAACACGCCAGCGAGGTTTCCGTACGCGTTAAAACCGTCATAAACTCCCTGTGTGAAGTAATCACGGTCATCAGTGTATTTATTAAAGTCAGTAGCGTTGACATGCCAACAGTATGCATGACCCCATCTCCAGAGCTTCCTTACTTTCTCCGCATTGGAGTCGGTCATCTTGATGCCGAGCGTATCAAATGCCGCGAGCATCGCTTTGAGGTCGGACGGGGCTGCGATCATGCTGTCCTTCTTCTTTCCGCCTATATAGACAACTGGCAGGTAATCGCGAACTGTCTTCTCCGTGGGAAGGTCGGTGAACCTTGCCTGTACGAAGGGGAGCTCTTCCTCGTTCTTGCAGTATACCTTTGTCTTTGTGGGCTTATCATATACGCGGAGCACAAGCCCGTATCCGCTTGCGGTCACCTTGCCGCCGGCGCGGAGTTCCATGAAATTGTATGCCTTACCGCTCACACCTACCGCATAGCCCTGGAAGAAATCGGGGGCACCATCCTTGTCGGTCGCGGTGACGGGTATATCGGCGTGGCCAAGGTATGAACACTCCTTCACGGTTACTTTCGCCTTGCTGTTGCCGGATATCTCCTGTGCATTGCCGATGAGGGTGACCTTTGCCTTCTTGCCTGCGGTCAGAGTACCGATACAGGGGATGCCGCGGGCATCTATGGTCGCGGTCGCTGAGGCCGAAACGGTCATGCAGAGGCTGAGCTGGTCGTTCACTCCGATCCATGTGCTGTTCTCAGCTGCACGATCTTCCATGTCCTTCTGTGCTTTCTCCGCGAAGCTGACATTTACGTTCTTTACCTTCTTGCCGATGATCAGGTGCGCCATGTCTTTAGAGTGTGCGGTGCGTGCCTGGTAAAGGACTATATTATTGTTCGACGCGCTCTCGGTGTACTTCCAGAGGTCGAGTATCCACACCTCTTTCCACTGGCTCTTGTTGGTGAAGTCCCCTTCGGGCACTATGAGCACCTTATCCTTGGAGCCGCTCGTCTTCGGTATTTCCTTCCCGCTGTAGTATTCGGGTATGATACAGATGTACTTTATGCTGCTGTCGGCACAGGCTGCCCTGAGCTCGCCCTTGCTGCCCACGAACATCCAGCCGTCATACTTCTCGGACTCGCCAAGGAGATTGTGCTTGGGCACGGTCGCGCCATTCCAGTACGGGCGCACGAGCTCGTCCATGTTGAAGTACTTTGCCCATTCGTTGTACTTCTTCGTCTTTTTATCGGTAGGGAGCGCATCCGGCTTCTCCTCTTCCTTCTCGCCGTCGTCTATGACTACGAGCAGGCCGGTGTCCGGATCCTCCACTATCACCTTTTTCGCCTCCGCGTCCCTTGCGGGCATGGCAGATACCACGAGCGCGAGCACTATGGCCATGAGCGCTGCCTTTATATATCCTTTCTTTGTCATACGTACCTCCCTGCCGCCACTTGCGGCATGTATCCACACCGGCTCCCTTAAGCCGGAACTATATCTTGTATCTTGCACCGTAAATATGCCCTATATAGTGTGTCCGCGGGGTTTCCGGGGAAACGCGGGTGTCCGCGCGTGCATATATCGGTGTGCCCTCTCTGCCCTATTATACAGCATGTCGCGGGTTTTGGCAACGGGATTGTGCGGGAGGGTACGTGGGCATTAAATGAAAAAGTAAATTCCACTTTGTGCTGAATTTAGTCTTAAATGCGGAATTTAAGTTTACATACGGAATTTACATTTTCACTCAATCGAGTGCATGCGGGGCGGCGCGCTCCGGCATGAACGGCGAACAGGCTGAATTTTTACTTGTATAATTCATATTATAGGTGTATAATGAAAGGAGGTAACATGAACAGTTTAGGAACAACAATCATTGCGGCGGACAACAAGGAAAAGTACGACTCCGCAGCTAAAGCCGTTCTCTCTGATCCGCAGGTGCTGTCGAGGATACTCAAATACGCGACCGCTGAGTTCAGCAGCATGGACTTCGATGACATCATCAAATGCATCGACGAGCCTAAGGTGTCTACCATAGCGGTCAATCCCGGCCTTACGAACGGTCCGGACTCCGCAGTAACCGGGCTCCCGCAGGAGAGCAACATCATGTATGAGGGCGTTAAACGCTATGACATCCGGTTTTATGCATATGTTCCTGCGGAAGGTCAGAAGAAGTCCTACCGCATTGTCGTGGACGTCGAGGCGCAGGGGTCCCCGAACCCGGGGTACGATGTTGTGACAAGGGGCGTGTTCTATGGAGCAAGGATGCTCTCGGATCAGTCGGGCCGCAACTTTCAGGGTGACGACTATAACAGCCTTGAGAAGACATACAGCATATGGCTGTGCTTCAACTGTCCAGAAGGAAACGCGAACACCATCACGAAATACCATATCGTCTGCGACTCCGTATACGGCATCACCGACGACAGGGCAAGGTACGACATGCTGCAGGTAGTAATGATCAGGCTTCCGAAGGAGGGCAAACTCTACGGCTCACACAATAAGCCACATATACTTCATGAGATGCTGTACTGCATTTTCGTGGAAAAGATGCCCGCGCTGGAGAAGATCGATAAACTTGAAAAGGTCTATGGCCTGAAAATGGCCGCACACGAAGGGAGGTTTGATGCCATGGGAACTCTCAGCGAAGGTTTTCTGGAAAGAGGTTTTCAGCAGGGTGTCCAGCAGGGTATCCAACAGGGTATCCAACAGGGTATCCAACTGGAAAGAATAGACGTCTTCAGGAAGGTTACTGAAAATTATATGAAGATGGAACCGGGCCTGACCAGAGAAGAAGCGGAAGAAAAAGCAAAGGCTATACTGAGTTAATCCGCCAGAACATACGTCAGTCAAAACAACAACAAAGACACCCTATGGGTGTCTTTTCTTTTTGCGTAATACTATCACTGAAGAGCGTAAGTGCACGAAAAAAGCTGCCCGCAACGGCAGGAGTCTTTTGCCATGGGGGCTCTGTGGAGCGTATGCTCATCCATCTGTCATAAGGGCAGATGAAAGACAGCCAAACATATGATGATCGGCTGCCTTTATTTTCGTTCATTTTGCGTCTTACCAGTCCCAGTCGAATTCCGTGCCGGTGAACTCTATCCCGAGTATCTCACACATGGCCTTGTCGTATTCCGCGATGTCGGCATCTTTCTTCGTTGCCTCGCTGTACATGTTGAGCACTCGGACGTTGCATATCACGGGTGAGAACACGTAAGGGCCCCACGCACCGTATGATGTCGTGCCGTCAGCTGCGGTGTTGTCCTTCAGTATATCATCGAGCACGGATGATGTGAGGAACAGCTCTGTGGATGCGGCCATAGGGAGCTTCATGTAGGCCACGGTGTACCTTGAGATATACCATGTCCTCTCGTCCTTTTCCACGGCAGTCCTGAACTTGCAGTTGTCATATTCCTTCCCGCCTACGGTCAGGGAGAACGTGTAATATCCGTCCTTGCCGGCTTTCTTGCCGTCAAGGGGTGACCTGAGCGCATCATCGGTGTATCTTAAGGTTATGCCCTCATCGATCTTTGCGTTCTTGAGGTCCTTCTCCGTGATCACGAGCGCCTTCTGCCCGTCCTGCGTCTGCGTCTGGCTGTCCACGAGTTCGCATATGAACACCACCTTTGCCCAGAAATAGCCGTCCTCTGCGGGAAAAGCCTTGCTGTCGTCTATGAGGGATACGGCCCTGAACCTCATAACGGTGGGATCGCCTTCCCAGAGCCTGTCCCTTGCGTCTGCGGATATGGTACGCCCGAAATCCACATCCTTAGGGCCTGTGCCGTGGAGTGCCGCCTTGAGGGCGCTGCTGGGGATATTCCCGTCTGCACCGATGCGGCCGTCCGAGTACACTGTCCCGAGGTCGAGCGATAATACCGGGTCTTTCGCTGCGGGCACATCATATACGGTCACTCTCAGCTTATATTTCTTCTTGTCCTTGCCGGTCACAGTGATGGTCGCGGTTCCCTTTGCTACCGCAGTGACCTTGCCCTTTACAACCGTAGCCACTTTCTTGTTGGAGCTCGCCCACTTCTTCGCGGCCGTACCGGTCAGCGTGAGCTCGAGTGTCTCACCCGGGTTCATATCTGCCTTGGTGAGATTGAGGTAAGGTTTCTTGACCTTGACCTTGCACGTATACTCCTTCCCCTTATACGTGGCGGTGATGGTCGCGGTACCCTTCTTTATACCCTTGACCTTGCCCGCGGATGTCACGGTTGCTATCTTCTTGTCCGATGTGGACCACTTCACGTCAGCCTTGACAGCCCCCGAGAGCTTCAGTGTCTTCGTGGAACCGACGTACACGGTCGCTGATTTTGCGCTCATCTTGATCTTCGCCGCTGCTTCCATCTCTGCGAAAGGCAGTGTGAGCGAAACGGCGAGTGCCAATACTAAAAGCGCTGCGAGTTTCTTCAGTATCCTTTTCATGATCTTCCTCCATACATTTATTTATTTTCAAGAGTGTTAATAGACTTGACCAGCCTTCTGCTTTTCAATTACATCTTCTAATCTCAATTATCCAATCCTTTGTGCCCTTGTGAAATCACAACCCTCCAAAGGATTAGTGATACGGAAATCCATTCCTCTCCCCCTTTGTACCCTTGTAAAACAATAACCCTCCAAAGGAAAGATAATGATGGTTATGCAAGATACAGCCCTTTGTACCCTTGTGAAATTACAACCCTCCAAAGGTGCACGCAAGGCGATGAGCCTTAACGAACTCCTTTGTACCCTTGTGAAATTACAACCCTCCAAAGGGCTAACAAGTTGGTTTGAGTATTCACCGAACCTTTGTACCCTTGTGAAATTACAACCCTCCAAAGGGTCAAATATTCAGTTTTCAAGGGCCGTGCGTACGGAGGCTTTCCGCATATGCGGGCTCACCTCTTTCGGCGCGGGTTTCGCCTTGCGGCAGGCTGACAATTCAGCCTATATTATTTTTTGCCGCTTCTCATTCCGCTTCGCCTAAATCCTGAAGCCGTATATGGAGCAGTTCTTTCGCATAATCTGCCCTGTAGCCGTCACGTTTCTTGTCTTCCTTCTTTACGGGGAGCTTGTATTCATGAGGTTCGTCGAGCCCTGCTGCCTTCATCTTCTGTTTTAACACTGTGAGTATCTGCGAAGGAGCATTCCTTGTTATGTTATCCTTGTACGCACCGCTGCCCACGTTTGTACGGAACGGTCTTGCGTTGATGGATATGTCATTGCCAAGAGCAAGTATCCGGCTCGCGATGACATTTGAACGTACCTTCCTTGCCTCGCGTTCCTTCCTGTCAATGTCCGCCTTAGCCTGCCTGTACCGCCTGTATGTCTTTGAGAAATGCCACACAAGCTGCTCACTGGGGTTATCCTTACGGTTCTTGAATGTCCCGTCCGGGTTGATGTTCTGAGGATTGCTCACCCTCTTTGATTCGTCCATCTTTTGCAGGATCTCGGCTTTCCTGTCGTCATAATACGAAGGAAAGCTTATATCTATCTCTATTATGTCGCCGGATTCCGTTGCCACCGTGAAGTACTTTTCGTCCGTGAAAACGCTTATCCTCCCTTCACCTATCGGGTGGACAAGGTCGCCGTTGCTGTCGTACTTGACAGGGGGCTTGCCCTCGGTAGTAAGCTGGAGCAGATATGCGGATTTCCCTTTTACCAGCTTACGGACGAGACGGACTATCTTTATGGAACGGCCGTAGATCTCTTCGAGATAGGTATCCTTCTTATCTATGTTCACGGGGATAAGGAGCTGTTTCCCCTTCTTCGATGTAACGGAGATGAAATACTTTGTTCCCTTCTCAAGACAGAGCGCAGTCTTTCCGAGCCCGTCAACGATCCTCATCCCACTCTTGCCGTTCGTGGCTATCGAAGTCCAGTCGTCCCTGCGTTTATAGCTGCAGCTTCTCCCGTCCTTGTACAGGAGCTTCTCAAAGGCTGACCACATCGGGGTTGCTATGGATAGTATCGCGAGGTTGCTCGGGATGACGTCCTTGAAGTACTCCCTGTGCTTTGCCATCAGACCGGTGAATGAGAATTCCGAGAACCCGAACTGTGTATGGTATTCCTTCTTGGTATCCAGTGCTTTCTTGTATTCACCGGATTTTCTTAAGTCTTTCGCCCTCTGGATATCCTCCGCTGTAACATCGTCCTTCTTGAGTTTTGTAACAGCGTCCGTGATCTCTTTTGCTTCTGCGTACTCGGGGACACTGCACATCTCGTCATATGCCTTCATTCTTTCGGAGAGCATCGCGTTGTATATGCTGCAGCATATCCGATATCTCGAATCAAGCGTATCTCTTTCGTAAGGTCTTGTCTTCAGCGGTATGGTGAACACCGTAACCGCTCCTCCGTCACTCTTCTTTGCCATCGTTTTCCTCCATAGCCTTCTGCTTCCGCGAAGTTTCTCTCTTTTTTATCTTTTCGTCATGCTGCTTCCGCATCCGTTCTTCTCTTTTTGCCTTTCGGAGCCGCTTGCTCGCTGCTATTTCCATCGAGCCCGTAAGGCTGTGCTTATAGCCGTACGCTTTCAGTGCCTTCTGCTCAGACCTGTAGCCGCTGCCCCGGGCATCGTCGATTATCTCGCCCGTCGTGTCATCGACTACTATATACCGTTCGTCGTACCTGCTCGAGAGCGTTTCACTTCTTACAGCCGTTATCCCCATATCAGCATCTCCTTTGTTACAGAACCTTGGGGTACACTCTGTACGCGTGTACCTGAAGTTTTTCTTCCACTGCGGGGTCACGGCACGGTGTTAATTCCACAGGCTTTACGTCCATGATCTTTCCAAGTACGTCTTCGAACACATGTTTCCAGTATCCTTCTGCATAATAATTGCCCTCCGAGTTCGGGGAATCCTTTATCACGTCATATCCGTACACAGTCCCGCCGGTCCCTGTCATCCAAAGGAGCACCGTCTTTGTCATGAGTCCCTTGTGACGGTATCCTTTCTCGATGAACGCGTGGTGTATATACCACCCGCAATCCGGGTGACAGTCTTTTGCGCTCAGGGCAAGGAACCCTGCTGTCTTATTGCCGTTCTTGACAGGCATTATCACGCACATGTCCTTGACAGTGTTCATAAAATCCTCAAACTCGTCTTCCTCGCAGAAGTCCGGGTCGTACTGCCGCATCTCCTCCACGTACTGCCTGAAGTGTATCTCAAAATCAGTCCTTTTGTTCTCCACGGGCGTCCGCCCTCCTCTTTTTGTTTTTTCACCTCTTTAATATGAGATTCCGTGTGCGCAGTCCGCGGTCTCCGGGAAACCCGTGGCCGTCCGCATCACGGGGATGGGCGTGAACTTTCCCGGTGGTCCCTGTTTTATCGCGGAATAGCGCATAATCAATATACGAGAGAAAAGAAAAGGAGAATCAATTATATGTTTAAATTTCTTTATAACCATGGAGTACAGCTCACGATCACGGCATTCGCGGTAGCATTTGTCACAGCAGCCATCGCTCTTGCATTATATCCCGGTTGGAGGAAAAAAGCAAGACGGGCAATGCGGAGAGGCATGGTGGATGCGGTATCAACAAACCCGTTCGCCTATGTCCCCATCGCTGCCGCAGTTTCCGTAGTACTTGCTTCGTTCGTTTTCGCCGGGACCAAAGAGGCAGACTGGACTGTTGCGGACACCGAAATCATCACGCTCAGTAAGGATGCGGAAATCCTGCCCCATACTGATGAAGGTGTCGATCTGATCTCCGTGATCGACAATGGACAGGTCTATGTGTTCCTGGCAGATAATGTTGATTACGACCGCATGGCAAAGCATACCGAGATGGTGGTCGAGCATATGAGCGCGTTCCTTCGCCCTTCTTATGAAAGGGTGACCATACGATGACAAAAAGCATCCCGTCCGGGGTGCTTTTTTATTGCAGTTTTTGTTCAAAAAAAGAAGGCTCTCTTTTGAGCCTTCCTGTCATCTTTACACGGCCTTCGGGTAACCGATGCCGTATCCACAGTCGTCATAGTCACTGACGGTCGTGAATTCTCCGGTCTTTTCGTTATACTCCTCATGGGCTTCGCCTTGAGACCATTCCTCATTCCCGTCTGCTATCACTACATGTTCCGCGATGCGGCTGTCGGTTTCTTCGGAGAAGAACTCGATGTTCACACCGAATGCCTTGCACGCATCTCCGATGGTCATGAACTTCTTGACGTCTTTTAGTTCATCATCATCCCAGAGACCTTCTCCAGTAACACGCTGGGTTTTCATCTCTTTTGCAGCGAGTTTGAGTGCACCTTCCAGTGAGTTCTTACATGAGCCTGCGCCCTGAACGGTCACCATGCCGATTTCATCTTCTTCCTTTTCGTCATAGTAGATCTCTGCACCTCTGCCTATCCAGAGGTCCGGTGTTTTCTGCTCAACAGCATCAAGTACTTTCTGGATGCTTGCTCTCTTTCCTTTAGCCTGGAATGTAAAACTGCATATACTTGCCATTTGTTGTTCTCCCTTCCTTGTGTTTCGTGTATCAACCCCAGTATGCTCCGCGGAGCAAAAAAAAACGGCCTGAAAAGACCGTTTTCTGTTTGTCAGTCGTAGTATTCGCTACCGGGTATCACGTATTCGATGACGGTCTGTCCGTCAAAATCCTTTATGTACGCTTCAAGGATCTTCCGGAGCTCATCCTCGGTCAGATCTCTTTCTTCGGCGTTCATCTCGCATGGCTTGATGCCGGGGAATACGATGTACTCCGGCTTGTCGCAGGGTATACCCGTTCTGTGGTACCCGAAGCGGAGGCCGGTCTCCTTTGTCATGACATCGGCAATGAGTCCGTAAAGGCCCGTCCTGCCGGTGACCTCGCTCTCATAATCATAGAACTCTTCACATATCGAGCCGGAACGTCCGGACTCCATCCAGTCCAGTATGTTCTTTCCGGATGCAGTGCCGCCGTCCTCGTTACAGAACATCACTGTCCTGCTGTGCTCCTTGATGAACTTTGCCATCTGCTCGTCTGTCGTGGATACCTTGAAGCCTAACCCGTAGGTGCTCTTTGTCCTGTCCATCTCAGTCCTCCTCTTCGTCCTCTTCGTCAAATAGATCTTCGTCAAGGAAAAACTCGGCTTCTTCACCATTGATGTAGGCTCCGCAGCTCTCGGCTCCGAATGCGAGGGCGCCGGACTGATAAAAACCGTCAGGTAAATCCGCACTCTCGTCAAAGTTTTCACCGTCCATGGTGTGGGTAGTGATGTCTTCCGGCTCGCATCCGTACTTCTCTGCCACCGCGCTGGTGAACATGTCTATACGGAAGATAGGGCCGCCATCCACGTCTTCGTCGAATTCGTTCTCGATAGGGAACTCTTCCGCATAAACCTTTCCGTTCACGCATACGAGATCCTTCCATGTCACTTCGTTACCGTCGGTGACTCTGTTTTTTTCAAAGTCATAAATTTTCTCCATCTCTTTTTTCTCCTTTTCTTATGTGCTTGATCGTCTTGCTGACGGTACGAATATGCTTCTAAAGGCACGAAAAAAGCATCCCCGAAAGGATGCTTTTGTGGCCGGAACAGTCAGGCTTTGATATGCGTGTATGTGCACAAGAACCCTGCGGCTACGATCGCTATCAGCGATATGGTCACCGACAGGGCTGCCAGTATGAGCAGCGCAAAGCCCGCTACGATGAGCGAGAATCCGCCGAACGTCTTATAACCGGCATTGAGTGCTGCTACAGCGAGCACTCCGCACACAACAAATACCATTCCTAAAAAGATTTCAAGTGTTAACATATGTTGGTTCTCCTTTCTCATTGACTCCTTTGGAGCCTTACATCCCGAATATGCCATCCGCGGGCATAAAAATAAGCACCCGGAGATGACCGGGTGCCGTAGCATCTTATCAGATTCCGTATTCTGCTCTTATATCCTGTCGGATCTGGCTGAGAGATTCGTCTGAGACATTCTTTAAATCCGCAGCACCTGCTGCCGATTCTGTCCATGTTATGTCGTGCCTCATGGCATACATATAATTTTCCGTTGCGACAACCCTTTTGCCGCGGTATGTCCATGTACCGTCATAGAAAGGTCTCAGCGTGGTTATGTTGTGCATGGGGTGTGTTGCCTGGTATGCTTTCTGTTGCGCCTTTATGCACTCTGTAATGAGGTCTGCGGGCTCTTCTTCCATCTCGGGCTTATATCCTCGCAACTGTCTGGCAAGGTCTGCTTCATCAGCCTTTGCCTTATCAAGGCTTTTCTCTTGGAGAGGAATGCCTATCGTTTTGTGTGATGCGAGTGCTTTTGCCATTGGCTCTACAACCTGTTCGGGCAGTTTTCCCGTTGCAAGTCCCTTTTCATACTGTCTATAGACTATCTCTTCCATCTTTGACTTTATCTCAAGCAGCTTGACACGGGTGAGGCTCTGCTCGAATTCATAATCCAGCCTGCTCCCGACCGTGGCAGCAGAACTGTCCTCGATAAGCCTGCGGCATCTTGCATCAGACAGTTTCCATGCTTTTACAAATAAAGAGCACGCTTGATCCATCAAGTCTTCGAGTTTTGCGGTATCAGGTGCCAGTTCGGTCTCTATTTCCTGTGGCATTCTGAATTCAATGGATTTATAATTCTTATTCTCGGATCTGAAATACGCGGAGTATGTACCTTCTCCGGGTATGTCTTTCTGGGCTCCGACTATCGGTCCCATTTTCTTCAACTCTTCCCTTGTTACTGTTCTATATGTTACGGTGCCGTTTCCGTCTGTCTCCATTATCTCTCTGCCTCCTGTTTTCTTGTTTACGTCCGCAATATGCCTAAAAGAATGTACGCGCGGGTTTTCCCGGGGAACGATGTTATGAGTTCCGCGCTCTTTCTATTATATAGGATGCCGTTGCTTTTGGCAACGCTTAAGCACGAAAAAGTCCTGCCGAATCATGCAATCCGACAGGGCTTCATTATTCTTTTATAGGCTATAACTTAATGCTCATAGCATTCCTCTAATGAACCGTCTATTTCTTCGTCTTCCTTTGCTTCCATATCCGCCTTTTCCTGGAGCTTATCCGCAAAGGTATAGCCGTGCTTCATTATACCGTCCGCATCCTGCAGATCCTTATGTACTCCGGACATGGTGCCGACGAAATTCTCGTTACGCTCGTATGCGGTTCCTATGTTGTAAGCCATGCGGGCGTTCTCGTTATTGAGTGCCTGAACTATCTCCGGTGCTGCATTTTCGGCGATGGCCACGCGGTAGACCATCTCCTGGCGCTCGGACTGGACCATGAGGTGCATCATGGCGTTCGGGCTGAGTTTCCTGCTCAAGCCTTCGTATCCGTTCTCCTTCATGTTCTCGCCGTCAACGACCAACCCGTCATTGGTGAACTCAAGCGTATGCTGTACCTGCTGTGCAGGCATTCCTTCCAGTGTCGCGTACTCGATAACGCGGTTCATGAGGTCTGCTTTTCCTATCTTTTCAGCCATCTGGCCGAGGAGCATGTCCGCAGTCTTCTCCCTCTTTGCCATAGGGGTCGCGGATATACGCTCGTGGAACAGCTTGGCCTTGATCTGTGCAAGGTGGAGCGTGCTGTTTATGAGCCTGTTGTCATCGAACCTGTACAATGCGGTGTTAAGGGCAGACCTTGTAACACATATGTCCCCGCCCTCGAATACCGGGTGGTAGGGTTTTGAATCAAAGTTAACCGCACCGAACGTCACAGCCTTGGCAAGGTTCCCGGATGCATTGCTTATGGCTATGCCGATGTTCCCGATGCTCTTCCATATATCGTTCACGAACAGTTTTACCCTTGCTTCCGCGGCCTTGACGTTGCCTTCGCGTCTCGCGCGTGCCCTTATCCTGTCGAGAGCCGCCTCGAGATGCTTCTCTTCTTTCGCCTGCATCCTCTCATAGTGGTTGATCTTGAGGTCGCTCACCTTCTTGAATATCCCGGCCAGCGCAAATACGCCTTTTTCCTTGATGTCGTTCACGGTCTCGCGGACTACGTCTCCGAATTTGTGCAGGGACAGCTGGCTTTCCTGTCTGAGCTCGGCTTCGTCGTGGATGGCGTGGGCGGTCTCCTCGTCTATTCCCTTTTTCTTAAGTTCATCCGCGCTTACGATCTCTCCCTTATTGAAGAAATCTTTCACTTTGGCACCGATGCCCTTGGCGAAGTTCAGAAGTTTCCGCGCGTGGCTCTCGAACTCGCTGCCGAACTCGATGGTGGTCTCCCTTACCTTATTGACGACGCTGCTCGCTCCGCCGGTACGCTCTATCTCCTCTACGAGCTCTTTACCTGCCTTGAAATCCTTTAACACGGACTCCTTTTCCTTTTCATCGACATAGAGCTCGCTGTCGCTTAAGGCTTCCTCGACCTTATTGTAATTGTATTCGAACTGGTCTCTCTCGACTCCGTCGCGGAACGTCTCGTACATCTGCAGCTTCGCCCTCTCCAGTACGTCCTCGTTCCTGCCGAGTATGGATACATCCTTGAACACGTCCCTGTCCATGCTTATCGCTTCCGTGGGCGATACTACCAGCCAGTCGCCGAGGTTCGGGAACATCGGGTCGCATATCTTTTCTCCTACGGGTATCCCGTAATCCTCGAAATTACCGTCTATAGAGACCATGGCCCTTAAACCGGTGCGGACACTGGCCACGTCCTTTGATTTGGTCAGAAACATTGTCCCGTCATCCGACAGCTGGGCTATCACGGGGATGTCCTTGCCGTCTTCTCCCGGTATAGTGGCTATGCAGTTAAATACGACATCGTCCAACGGTGTGTCCACGTGCACAAAGGCTTTGGATACTTCGCCGTTCTGGTCACGCACAGCCCTGCCCTGTTTTAACAGCGCGTCTCCCGTGGGCAGTGTTACAATACTGCGGCCTCCCTGGAACAGGCCGGGGAACTCATACGTTCCTTTTTCATTTATCTTTGCCATATACTCCTTCCTCTCCGCATTTTTCATGCTGATTAAGTTTTCTGTTCCACAATATGTAAACGCGGACATAAAAAACAGCACCCTTTTGGGATGCTGTCTCTGTTCTCAGATGGCCACCTCGAACTTCATCTGTTCTCCGGCGGTATAATCTTCCACGTGGAGGCTGTCCTTCGTGAACTCATAAAAGTCTGTGACTTCAGGATCAAGCCATACCTTGGGCGCAGGGTGCTGCGGGCGTTCGATAAGTTCCTTCACAAGAGGGATATGGCGGTCGTAGATGTGTTGGTCCACAATAACGTGCAGTAGCTTCCCTGCCACCATGCCCGATGCCTGTGCGAACATCATAAGGAGAACCGCATACTGTACGGTATTCCAATTATTAGCCGCAAGCATGTCATTAGATCTCTGATTGAGCACCATGTTCAGCGTAAGCTTCCCGTCAGCTCTCTTTTCATCTGTTACATTGAGCGTGAAACTCCAGCAACAGGGCTGAAGACCCATCTCGGTAAGTTCATCCACGTTCCAGAGTGAAGCCTGGATTCGCCTGCTGAAAGGCTCGTACTTAAGCTGATAAAGCATCGCATCCGTCTGATCCATGAGGATCGCTGCCGTTCCGTCAGTGTATTCTTTATACTGTACTGAGGGGAGGTTCATAGCGGAAATACGCTCCTTGTACTTATCAAGCTCTGCTTCATTCAGATCCGCACGGCCTTTATCAATCCTGCGGAATATGGATACTTTTCCTGCCTGATAACCGTATGCTTTCTTGATTGAACCGGTTTCATCTGCCCATGAATCCCAGATGTGCAGTGAGAAATCATGGATGTTGTTTGATTTTTTCTGCCATATCCAGAGTATCTCCTCTGTTGCGGACTTGATTCCGGTCTTACGCAGGGTCATTGCTGGGAATTCTTCCTGCAGGTTATACTCTTCCGCGACACCAAATTGTTTGACAGTGTAAGCGGGTGTTCCGTCGGGCCAGTGTGGGCGTACCTCCTGCCCTTCGGTGCTTGTTCCATGTTCGAGGATATACCTCGCGTTTCTGACAAAAATTTCATCTGCTTTACTCATTTCTAATTTCTCCCTTCTTTTATTTATGGTAACATTAATGTGCTTTATTCTAAAATAAAAAGGACACCTCTATGGTGCCCTTTGTCGTTTTACGCGAATTCCCACGTTTCATCAGTTACATCCGCGCTGACGCATTCCCATCCGTTGCGTTCGATGTTATCCTTTACGGTTTCCATTACGTCTTCGCCGGATTCATCACCGTAAAATTTGTAATCTCCGTAGCCATTCTCTACGGCCGCGCCGTCTCTGTGTGCACCGAGGCTGAATGTGAACGAACCGTCCTCTTCAACGTCGATCCCGCATCCGTCATATTCTGCGGACAAGGCTTCGCTGTTAAAGGTGTTTCTGATCGCGGGCTCATAACGTCCGACAAGCCTGTCGATAAGATTGTCGTAATTCTCGGCAGTCTGCGGTATGAGGTCATACTCGGCTTTCGCTTCGGGTATCACGATGCGTACGTCTAATCCGTAATTGGCTACGGCACTCCGTCTGCCTTTGTCCAGATATACGTCGTCACCGTATTCTTCGCAGTATTCCTTTGTTGTCATGTCTTTTCTCCTTTTCTCTGTGTTACGTCCGTAATATGCCCATAACCGTTGAAAAAGACGAACGGCACCCCGTTTCCGGAGTGCCGTGTTGTTCAGGCTGTCTTATATCCTTTTTCCTTATAATCCATCCTAAATTAGCGCAGGGGACTCCGACTTCTTTAAGTCGGTGTGGAATGCGCTCCCGCTGCTAAGCGAGTCTCCTTTCTATGATAAAACCTGCCTGGCTGCCAATACGTGATATCTTGGACGGGGCTATTTCAAGCATGTTACCATCCAGCATCTTCAGGACAAAGCTGCCTTTTAATCGACGTCCGTGAACATACCATTCCCTGTTTTGTGCCCTAACTTTATCGTAAAGCCTAAATCCTTTAACTTCATAAGGACACTGATTGCGTTTGCGGTATGCACCTTTGCCGATGGTTAACTTGTGGATCTGGCGGTTATGACAGCGCACTTTTTTCTGGTAATACACCACACTGTCGGGTTCTGCGAGCGGATGTCCGCTTATACACCTTGCATCTATATGATGGGCTTTGGAAAGCCCGTTCATTATGCGGGTGTGCTTAGTGATGTACCCGTAAGTCAGGCTTACATCTGGATACTGCGATTTAATCTCATTATAG
>JAEEGK010004357.1_pt1 | contig 34835 bp, 25 predicted proteins | sample 8958771 | NCBI WGS metagenome assembly JAEEGK01 (sample SAMN16246547, study PRJNA631951) | gut metagenome | biome: gut microbiome; feature: rumen; material: SC-attached | host: Bos | place: Iran: Karaj | collected 2018-10 | reverse complement strand
GATTTACAGAGGTTTCCAAAAATATTGGCGGAGAGAGAGGGATTCGAACCCCCGGTACCTCTCGGTACGGTAGTTTTCAAGACTACTGTAATCGACCACTCTACCATCTCTCCAGTGCTTCGATTTCTTGAAAGCGGGTGCAAAGGTACGAATTTTCCATTGAACATTGAAAATTGAACATTGAAAATTTAAGCACATTAGCATTTTTTAACCATAAATTCCTAAAATAATGGTCAATGGTCAATGGTTAATGTTCAATTTCTTTGTACCTTTGCACCGTGATTTACCCGAACAACTTCGAACAAAAGATTGGATTCGACGAGATACGCGAGCTGTTGAAGGCACATTGCCTGAGCACGCTGGGCAAGGAAAAGGTGGACGAGATCGCCTTCTCCACGGATGCCGGCGTGGTGAACGAATGGCTCTCACAGATACGCGAGTTCCGCCGTCTGCAGGAGGAGAAAGACGACTTCCCCATGCAGTATTTCTTCGACGTGCGTGAGAGCATCAAGCGCATCCGCCTGGAAAACACCCATCTGGAGGAAAACGAGGTGTGGGACCTGAGACGGTCGCTCGAGACCATCGCCAACATCGTAAAATATCTCAATCGGACAGATCTGACAGGGGACAGGTACCCTGCCCTGCACCGGCTGACGGAAGATGTGAAGACCTTTCCCGCCACGATCCGACGCATCGACTCCATCCTCGACAAGTTCGGAAAGATCAAGGACTCTGCCTCGATGACACTGGCCGGCATCCGCCACGACCTCTCGAAGATGGAGGGCTCGATATCACGCACCCTGTACACTATACTGCATGCTGCCCAGAAGGACGGACTGGTGGACAAGGATGTGACGCCTGCCGTTCGCGACGGCCGTCTGGTGATACCCGTTTCGCCCACGGTGAAGCGCAGGATCAACGGTATCGTGCATGATGAGTCGGCCACGGGAAAGACCGTGTTCATAGAGCCCGCCGAGGTGGTGGAGGCCAACAACAAGGTGCGCGAGCTGGAGGCTGCCGAGCGCCGTGAGATCATCCGCATCCTCACCGTGTTCAGCGACGAACTCAGACCCCACGTGACCGATATCCTCGACTCCTACGAGTTCCTGGCACAGATAGACCTGATCTACGCCAAGACCGAGCTGGCCAAGCTGACGAAGGCCTTCGAGCCCGAAGTGAAGGCCGTGCCCCATCTGGACTGGATCAGGGCCATCCATCCCCTGCTGCAACTGTCATTGGAGAAGCAAGGGAAAAAGGCCATACCCCTCGACATCATCCTCACCCAGGAGAAAAGGCTGCTGATCATCAGCGGTCCGAATGCGGGCGGAAAGTCGGTGTGCCTGAAGACGGTGGGGCTGCTGCAGTATATGCTGCAATGCGGCCTGGCCATCCCCATCGGCGACCGCTCGACCACGGGCATGTTCGACAACATCATGATCGACATCGGCGATGAGCAGAGCATAGAGAACGACCTCTCGACCTATTCCTCGCACCTGCTGAACATGAAGAACATGATGAAGCAGGCCAATGCTCGTACCTTATTATTAATAGACGAGTTCGGAGGCGGTACGGAGCCCACCATCGGCGGAGCCATCGCAGAGGCCGTGCTGAAGCAGTTGTGGATGAAGAAGACCTTCGGCGTGATCACCACCCACTATCAGAACCTGAAGCACTTTGCAGAGGATCACGAGGGAGTGGTAAACGGAGCGATGCTCTACGACCGGGGTCAGATGCAGGCCCTGTTCCAGCTGTCAATAGGTCAGCCCGGCTCGAGCTTCGCCATCGAGATAGCACGCAAGACAGGACTGCCCGAGGAGGTGATCAAGGACGCCTCGGACATCGTGGGCTCGGAGTATATCCAGAGCGACAAGTATCTGCAGGACATCGTGCGCGACAAGCGTTACTGGGAGGGCAAGCGACAGACCATCCACCAGCACGAGAAATCGCTGGAACACAAGATCACCCGTTATGAGGACGAGCTCTCGGAGATAGAGCGCCAGCGCAAGGAGATACTCCGCAAGGCCAAGGAAGAGGCCGAGGAACTGCTGCGCGAGAGCAACAAGAAGATAGAGAACGTGATACGCGAGATACGTGAGGCCCAGGCCGAGAAGGAACGCACCCGGCTGGCCCGCGAGGAGCTGAACGCTTTTAAGGAAGAGCTCGACACCATCGACACCCGTGCCAACGACGAGATGATCGAGAAGAAGATACGCCAGCTGCAGGAGCGCAAGGAGCGCAGGGAGAAAAGAAAGCAGGAGAAGGCCGAGAAGGCCAATTCCAGCCAGGCCAGCCAATCTAGCCAATCTAGCCAGGCCAGGGAAACCAGAGAGGCGCCGATCGCAGTGGGCGATACGGTGAGGATCAAGGGCCTGACGAGTGTGGGCACTGTGGAGAGCATCGACGGCAAGATGGCCACGGTGGTCTTCGGCGGTATGAAGACCAAGATGCGAGCCGAGCGGCTGGAGCATGCGGAGATGCCCAAGCAGCAGGCCACGAAACAGGAGGAGAGGAATGCCTCGATCGCAGGGGCCTACGGCAATGCCTCGAAAGACACCCGCGACGTGATTGACAACCGTAAACTGAACTTCAAACAAGATATCGACGTGCGTGGCATGCGTGGCGACGAAGCCATCAATGCCATCACTTATTATATCGACGATGCCATCCTCGTGGGCGTATCGAGGGTGAGAATTCTTCATGGCACGGGTAGTGGTATCCTGCGCCAATTGATACGCCAATACCTGGCCACAATACCTAATGTTTCGCACTTCCGCGACGAGCATGTGCAGTTCGGCGGAGCAGGCATTACGGTGGTGGATCTGGACTGAAAAACATGCCTTTTGAGGCACGAAAATGGATTGTTGTGCGCACACAATAATCTTAAAAAATCTAAAAAAACTTGTCTAACTCGCTGATTATCTTTAACTTTGCATCCGAAAACGACGTGAAGTCGGGCATTTTGAAGAAGAAAATCTAAAGGATAACGCGGTATTATCTCGTGACGAGACTGCCGCCTAAAGTATAGAGATATGATTCATTTTATTAAGAAAGTAAGTGTGAGCCTGATGACCTTGACCATTGCACTGACGGCCTCAGCTGGAGGCAATAATGCTAAGAGTACTACAAAAACATCAGGCGTCGACTGGAATCCAGTAATGGATGCGATTATTCAAGTAGAAAGCGAAGGAAATCCCAATGCCGTGAGCGGAAACTCAGTAGGTGCTATGCAGATTACTCCGATTCTTGTGAAGGATTGCAATGACATTCTGAAAAAGCAGAAGAGTAAGAAGCGCTACACCATGGCCGATCGCTACAGCGTAGCTAAATCGAAGGAGATGTTCCTTATTATCCAGAAGTACTACAACCCCGAGAACGACATCGAGAAAGCAATCCGATTGTGGAACGGAGGTATCAAGTACACGACAAGAGCCACCAACCGCTATTACAAGAAGGTGCTCGCCCGTATGAAATAAGGATACATAACACTTCGCGATCGTTTGGAAAACGAAACTATTTGCAAGACTGATAATCCGATTGTCAAGGATAAAACCTGACGATCGGATATTTTATTTTGTATCGGACGACTTGTATGCATACGAAAAAATGCAAGCCTTTCAGCCTGCATTCTCTCTCTGAGTTGCGGAGGCAGGATTCGAACGTGCGACCTCCAGGTTATGAGCCTGGCGAGCTACCAACTGCTCCACTCCGCGATGTTGATTTTTCGAAATCGGCTGCAAAGGTACTACTTTTTTTCGAAATACCAAAAAAATTATGCCACTTTTTTGAAAAAACGCATTTTTCTGCACATTTCCTTGTGATTTTCTTGCGTATTTAAAAGGAAAATCGTAATTTTGCACACAGAATGAATGTGTGCAATTTTGCATAAACCAAGGAGGAAGCAGTTATGTCAATATCAAAGACCAAACAAAGACTCGTAGACGTGGCCCGTCAGCTGTTTGCCAAAAACGGACTGGAGAACACCACGATGAACGACATTGCCACCCAGTCGGGTAAGGGCAGACGCACGCTCTACACCTATTTCAAATCGAAGGAAGAGATCTATTATGCCGTCATCGAAGGCGAGTTGGAACGCCTGAGCGACAAGCTCGATGAGGTGGCCGCACGCAAGATCCGTCCTCAGGACAAAATCATCGAACTGATCTACACCCATCTGAGTATGATCCGTGAGACAGTGGTCAGAAACGGAAACCTCCGTGCAGAGTTCTTCCGCAACATCTGGATGGTAGAAAAAGTACGTAAACGTTTCGACGACGCGGAGATCGAATTGTTCCGCAAGGTCTATAACGAGGGTAAGGAAGACGGCGAGTTTGATATTGACAATATCGACCTGGTGGCCGACATCACCCACTATTGTATCAAGGGCCTCGAGGTGCCTTACATCTATGGCCGTATCGCCCACGGCATGAAGGAAGAGGATACCAAGCCGCAGGTGGCGAAAGTGGTATATGGTGCCCTGGGAAAGATACAGAGGAAGTGAAAAGTGAAAAGTGAATAGTATTAACACATTATATTAAAAGTATTATGGGATTATTAGAAGGTAAGACAGCCCTGATTACAGGTGCTGCACGCGGTATCGGAAAAGCTATCGCACTGAAGTTCGCCGAAGAAGGCGCCAACATTGCATTCACCGACCTCGAAGTGAATCTTGAGACAGAGAATGAAATCGCCGCCAAGGGCGTGAAGGCCAAGAGCTATGCCTCGAATGCAGCCGACTTCGCCCAGACAGAGGAAGTGGTAAAAGCCGTGAAGGAAGAGTTCGGAAGCATCGATATCCTGGTGAACAATGCCGGTATCACAAAGGACGGCCTGATGCTGCGTATGACAGAGCAGCAGTGGGATGCCGTCATCGCCGTCAACCTGAAGTCAGCATTCAATTTCATCCATGCCTGCGTGCCTGTGATGATGCGTCAGCGTGGCGGTTCTATCATCAATATGGCCTCAGTGGTAGGTGTTCATGGTAATGCCGGCCAGGCTAACTATGCAGCCTCGAAAGCCGGTCTGATTGCACTGGCCAAGTCAATCGGTCAGGAGATGGGTCCGAAGGGTATCCGTGCCAATGCCATCGCCCCCGGTTTCATCGAGACAGCTATGACAGCAGCCCTTCCCGATGAGGTTCGCGAGCAGTGGAAGCAGAAGATACCTCTCCGCCGTGGTGGTCAGGTGGAAGACATCGCCAATGTTGCCACCTTCCTTGCATCAGACATGTCGAGCTATGTGAGCGGACAGGTGATCCAGGTGGATGGCGGAATGAACATGTAGTTCAGTGACCATTGACCATTGAACATTGAACATTGACCATTATGGAAGTCATCTACGAGGACAACCATATCATCATCGTTAACAAAAAGAGCGGGGAGATCGTACAGGGCGACAAGACTGGCGATCGCCCCCTTTCTGATATTGTCAAGGACTATATCAAAGAGAAATATGCCAAGCCCGGGGCCGTCTTCCTGGGTGTGGTGCATCGGCTGGACAGGCCCGTATCGGGGTTGGTGGTGTTCGCACGTACCTCGAAGGCACTGAGCAGGCTGAACAAGATGTTTGCCGAAGGAGAGGTGCATAAGACGTATTGGGCGATAGTGAGAAGTGAAAAATTTGCTGCCGCCACACAAGACTGGCAGACTCTGGAGCATTGGCTGGTGAGGAATGAGAAGCAGAACAAATCGTATGCTTACGATCAGGAGAAGCCAAACGCCAAAAAGGCCATCCTGAAATACCGTGTGCTCAGCCAAAGCGATAACTATTCCTTGCTCGAAGTGAACCTCATGACAGGCAGGCACCATCAGATCCGTTGTCAGCTGGCTGCGATGGGTTGTCCTATCAAGGGTGACCTGAAATACGGTGCCCCACGAAGCAATCCCGATGGCAGCATCTCACTGCTGTCGCGACGGGTGGAGTTCGTGCATCCTGTATCCAAGGAGACGATTATCGCCGAGGCTCCCCTACCCGACGACAACCTCTGGCGGGCCTTGGACGAAGGAAGATGTAAGATGTAAGATGTAAGATGGATGATGTAAGATGTAAGATGTAAGATGTAAGATGTAAGATGGATGATGTAAGATGTAAGATGGATGATGTAAGATGTAAGAAGTGAAGAAAGTGCTGAAGTGGATGGCGATAGCGGTTTTGACGCCCATTCTGCTGTTTTTCATACTAGCCGCACTACTCTACCTGCCACCCGTTCAGAACTGGGCGGTGAAGAAAGTAGCGGCCATAGCTTCAGAGAAGACAGGCATGGAGATCACCGTGGGACACGTCAATCTGGAATGGCCCTTCGACCTCGGCATCGACGATTTCCGCATGCTGCATCCGAACGACTCACTCAAGAACGTCACAGACACCATTGCCGACATCGGCCACCTGACAGCCAACATCCAGCTACGGCCATTGCTGAATAAGCATGTGGTCATCGACGAACTCTCAATGCGGGAGACCAAGCTCAACACCAACGGATTCATCAGCGACCTGCGTATCAAGGGGCAGATGAAGGAACTCTGTCTGTCGTCGAAGGGTATCGACCTGGACAAGGAGACGGTGGAAGTGAACGGTGCCCGGCTGGTCAAAGCAGACCTCGACATTCAGTTGTCGGACACAGCCGCAGTGGATACCACCACCTCAGACAACAAATGGATCATCAATGCCGACAGCCTCAGCATCCATCAGAGCCGTGTGGCCATTCACCTGCCAGGTGACACCCTCCACATCGACGCTTATATGGGACATGCCGTCGCCAAGGAAGCCGACATCGACCTCGGAAAGAGCATCTACAAGGTGAGCAGCCTCAGATGGGACGACGGAAAGCTGAATTATGACAACCGTTTTGAGCCCAGTGCACCAGGCTTTGACGCCAACCATATCGCCCTCTCATACATCTACCTCGGCATCGACTCCATCAGCTACACACCGCAAGGCACCTCATTCTACGTCCACAAAACGAGTTTCAAGGAGAAATGTGGCATAGAAATCGCCAAGCTGGAAGGTGGCATAAAATTCGATTCTGCCTTCAACAAGGTGCAGATACCCGCCCTCAGCCTCAGGACGCCCGATTCGGACATCTATACCGAGGTGGATATGGACTTCAACGCCTTTGACGAACGGAATCCTGGCAAGATGAGGGTACGGCTGAATACACAGCTGGGCAAGCAAGACCTGATGAAGTTGCTAGGCGATATGCCGACATCGTTTATCCGCAGATATCCGAACCATCCCATAGCCATCAAGGGTTCGCTGAACGGCAATATGCAACAGCTGGAATTCACAGGGCTTGACATCAATCTGCCCACAGCCTTCCATCTCTCAGCCAACGGTACAGTAGGACACCTGACAGATATGTCAAAGTTGCAGGCCGATCTGAAGATGAGTGCAAAGACACAGGATATCGGCTTTGTCACAACCCTGCTCGACCCCAAGACGATGAAAGACTACCGCATCCCCAACGGCATCACCCTCGACGGTACGCTGAAAGCCAACGGTCCACGATACACTGCCGACCTCATCGCCCGAGAAGGTCAGGGAACGGTGAAACTGAAGGGCAATGCCACCATTCCGCAGAATGCCAAGGGAGAAATGATGGCCTGCCAGATAAGCTACGACGCAGACATCGGCATCAAGAACCTGAACCTGCATCACTTCATGCCGAAGGACTCCCTCTACAACCTGTCTGCTGATATCTCCGCCAAGGGTTATGGCACGGATATCCTCTCCAAGAATACACGTCTGACTGCCGACGCCACCCTCCAACAACTGCAATACGGCAGCTGGAACCTGAACAATATGACTGCAAAGGCCACTATCAGCAACGGACGTACCCATGCCACCATCACGGGTAATAATGCCCTCTTCATTGGCGACATCACCGCAGATATGCTGCTGGCACCTGCCCTCTCCAAAGATCATACCATTGAGGCCCAGCTCTGTGCCGACCTCTCCAAGGCCGACCTTTTCCAGATGCGCATGACGGACAAGCCCCTTACCATTGGAATGATCGGTGATCTGAGTATCAAATCCAACCTGAAGGATACTCACTATATCAGTGGTCTGATTGACAATATCAGCATCAAGGACGAGAAGAACACCTACAATCCCACGAAGGTAGGGCTGTTGCTGAAGACCAATCGCGACACCACCTATGCCAGGATGCAGAGCGGTGACTTCATCGTGAAGCTCGATGCCCAAGGCAACTACGAACGGGTATTGAAACAGCTGACCACCATCACCGACTCCGTGTTCTCCCAATTCGAAGACAAGGTGATTGACCAGCCCGCCATCAAACGCCTGCTGCCCACGATGAAACTCCATGTGGAGAGCAAACGCGACAACCCCATTGCCAATCTGCTGAAGACGCAGGAGATAGACTTCAAGGATCTTCTGATTGATCTGAACTTGTCGCCAGAGACAGGCATCAACGGTTCAGCCCACCTCTATTCGCTGAACTATGACAGCACCCGCATAGACACCATCCATCTGAACCTGACACAGAAGGGTGACCGCCTCACCTATCAGGGACAAGTGCGCAACAACCGCAGGAACCCGCAGTTCGTGTTCAATGCCCTCATCGACGGCCATGTACATGAGCACGGTGCCCTGGCAGGATTACGCTACTATGACAAGGATGGTAAAATGGGCGTCAGAATCGGTGCCACCGCAGAAATGGAAGATGGCGGTATCCGTTTCAAACTGATGCCTGACCGTCCGACGGTGGGTTACAAGGAATTCAACCTGAACAAGGACAACTTCATCTTCCTGGGTAACAACAAGAAGATACAAGCCAAGGTAGACCTCATTTCCGACGATAGGACCGGTCTGAAGCTCTATACAGAGAACCAGGACTCCACAATGCTGCAGGATCTGACCCTATCGTGCAATCGTATCGATCTGGGTGAAATCACCTCCGTGATACCCTATCTGCCGAAGATCACCGGCAAGCTCAATGGCGACTACCATATCCTGCAAGACCAAAACGAGAAATTCTCCGTGGTCTCTGATATGGCCGTACAGGACATGACCTATGAGGGAGCCCCCATCGGCAATATCAGCACCGAGCTGGTATATCTGATGAAGGAGGATGACACCCATGCCATCGAGGCCCACCTCATGCTCAACGATGAGGAGTTCGGCACCTTGAGCGGGAACTATCAGAACAAGGACGAGGGACAGATTGATGCCACATTCAACATGACCCGCTTCCCACTGTCGCTCGTCAACGGATTCATCGAAGATCAGATTGTGGGTCTTGAGGGTTTTGCAGAAGGTGAACTCGCCATCAAGGGTACCCTGAGACATCCGAAGGTCGATGGTGAGCTGTATGTGGAGGAAGCCTATCTGGTAAGTCTGCCCTACGGCATCCGCATGCGTTTTGACAACGACCCCGTGCGTGTCATCGATTCCCGTCTGCTGCTCGAGAACTTCGGACTTTACGCCTACAACGACGAGCCTATCAACATGATGGGAAATATCGATTTCTCCGATATGGACCGTATCACGATGGATATGCGAATGCGAGCCCGTAACCTGCTGCTGATCAACTCGAAACAGGAGGCCAAGAGCATCGCCTTCGGTAAGGCCTATGTGAATTTCGTGGCACGCATGCAGGGACCGTTGGAACAGTTGGATATGCGAGGCCGGCTCGATGTACTCAGTTCCACAGACATGACCTACATGCTCCTCGACTCGCCCCTCTCCACAGACAACCGTCTTGATGAGCTGGTGAAGTTCACCGATTTCAGCGACTCCACCCAGACCATTGTCGTCAAGCCAGTACCCACAGGACTTAACGCCGATCTTACCATCTCCGTGGCACAAGGAGCGCATATTGTCTGCGACCTCAATGTCGAACAGACCAACTACATCGATCTCATAGGCAGTGGTGACCTCCGTATGAAATACAACCATGAAGGCATCAACCTCACAGGCCGCTACACCCTGAGCAGAGGTGAGATGAAATATTCGTTGCCTGTGATTCCGCTGAAGACCTTTACCATCAAGGACGGCAGTTATGTAGAGTTTACAGGCGATGCTATGGACCCCAAACTGAACATCACGGCCACAGAACACCTCAAAGCTTCCGTCGGCGGTGAGGGGAATCCGCGTGTGGTGGCCTTCGAGTGTGGTGTCATCATCACCCAGACGCTCAATAATATGGGAGTGCAGTTCATCATCGAGGCACCTGAGGATAATATCATCAATGGCGACCTTAACAGCATGGGTGCCGAAGAACGCTCAAAGGTGGCAGTGGCCATGCTCACCACAGGCATGTATCTGGCCGACTCCAACACCAGCGGTTTCTCGATGAATGCTGCCCTCAGTTCGTTCCTCCAGAGCGAGATCAACAACATCGCCGGTTCTGCCCTGAAAACCCTCGACCTCAGCGTAGGCATCGACAATACCACTGATGCCACAGGCTCCATGCAGACCGACTACTCCTTCAAGTTCGCCAAGCGATTCCTCAATAACCGATTGAAGATTGAGATCGGTGGTGTAGTCTCCTCAGGCGCCAACAGTCCTCAGGGTCAAAAGCAGTCGTTCTTCGACAATGTCTCGATGGAGTATCGCATGAACCAGAGCGGTACGATGAATGCCAAGCTCTTCTATCAGCAGAATGTCTACGACTGGCTCGACGGCTATACCAATATGTATGGCGGTGGTTTTTTGTGGCGACGTAAACTCAGTAACTTCTGGGACATCTTCCAGTTCTGGAAGAAAGAAGAGCAGCCCATGCGGAGAATCACCACACCGCTGCAGCCAGGACAGACATGGCGTCGCGACAGTACGACAACCGACAGTATAAAGGTAAATCGAAATGAAAATGAGAGAAGATAGAAAAAGATACAGGAAGCTAAAAGAAGATTGCAGGCAAATCTCAAGTCTTTTAAACCTGGCGATGGCAAAAGTATTGTCATCCATCTCCCTCTATCTTCTTTTGTCTTCCTCTTTTTTCCTCTCTTCCTGTTCGCTCACGAAGAACATCCCTGAAGACGACCAGCTATTCAGGGGTCTGAAAGAGATTGTCTATATCGATGAGGAAGACAGCAGCCTACCTGAGAACAAGGCCCTCGAAGACCAGAAGGAAACGATGAAGGAAGAAATAGAAGCCGCTCTCGCCACCATTCCAAATGGCTCGCTCTTCTTCAGCAGCTATTACGCTGCACCCTGGTCGTGGCGTCTCTGGGTCTATAACACTTTCGGTTCGAAAGAATCCAAGTTCGCCAAATGGATGACTAAATCGTTTGGTAAGGCCCCCGTACTGATGAGCCAGGTGAATCCGGCCCTGCGTGCCTCTGTGGCCACATCGGTACTACGCAACAACGGCTATTTCCGTGGTGAGGTTACCTATGAGCCCGTACCACTGAAGAATCCCAAGAAGAGCAAGCTCCGTTATACGGTCAGACTCGACTCGCTCTTTACTGTCGACTCTCTGGCATATACCGGTTTTACCGACTCGCTACAACAGCTCATCGACTCCACCCGTGAGGAAACACTCATCCCTAAAGGCAGTCCCTTCAGCGTATCTGCCCTCGACAGCGAGCGCAGTCGCATCAGCACTCTCTTCCGCAACAACGGCTATTATTATTTCACCCCAAACTACACCACCTATTTCGCTGACACCATTGCCGTACCCAACAAGACCCAACTCCGATTGCAGATGGTTGACGGACTCTCTGAGGAAACGCTGAAGAAGTGGTATATCGGCCATATCGACGTGCAATTCCGCAAGACAGCCCGTGAGACGCTCAACGACTCCATCCAGCGTCGGCATCTTACCATCCATTATAATGGCAAGAGCTCACCCATCAGTCCGCGTACCATTCTGAAAGACCTCGCCCTTCGTCCACGCCAGCCGTTCAGTCTGGAAAACTACCAGAAGAGTGTCAGCAAGATCAATGCCACAGGCGTGTTCAGCTCCACCGATTTCCTCTTTACTCCTCGCACGGGTACAGACTCCCTCGATCTCACGCTCAATTGCGTATTCGACAAACCCTACGACTTCTATTTCGGCATGGATGTCATCGGCCGCACCATTGGCCGCTGGGGTCCTCAGGTAAAGATCGGTTTCACCAAGCGCAACGCCTTCAAGGGAGGCGAGAAACTCGACATCAGCCTGCATGGCTCCAACGAGTGGCAGAATGGAGCCGGTTCAGAAATGAACACCTTCCAATATGGTGCCGAGGCCTCCCTCGAGTTCCCGCGCATCATCGCTCCTTTCTACAACAGCGACCGTATCCGCAGGGATAAGGACGGGCGACCCAGACCCCGCCGTTTCTATGCAGCACCCACCACGTATGCCAAAGTTTCAACAGATGTCATACGTCGCCCAGACTATTATAAGATGCACATCGTCTCAGGCGAATGGACCTATCGTTGGCAGACCTCAGCAAACAGCCGCCATGAGTTCTCGCCCCTCACCATCAACTATCAGTACATGAACAGCTTCACTGAGAAATTTGAGCAGTATGCCGACAGCAACTACTATATCATGGCTACGATGGGTGACAGGTTCATTCCCAAGATGCGCTATACCTACACTTACACCAGCCCTTCCAACTACCGCAACCCCATCCGCTGGGAAACGACCGTCGAAGAGGCTGGCAACATCGTCTCGCTCTACAACCGCCTCGGCGGGCATAGTTTCAACGAAAAGAACAAGACTCTGTTCAAGAATCCCTACTCACAGTTCATCCGTCTGGAGACCGATTTCACTAAGACCTGGAGCATCGGGACCTATTCTTCGCTTGTGGGACATGTCAATGCTGGTGCCATCTTCAGTTATGGCAACAGTGCTGAGTCGCCCTTCACCGAGATGTTCTATGCCGGAGGTGCCAATAGCATCCGAGCCTTCCCCGTTCGTGAGGTCGGTCCTGGACGACTCACAATGGCAGGAATCCGTGACCGTCAGATGTCCTATCTGGTTCGCAACGGTGAACTCAAGTTCGTTGCCAACCTCGAATACCGACAGCCCCTCTTCGGAAATCTCCATGGAGCAGTTTTCATCGATATCGGGAACACATGGAAGTTGAAAGACCCCGACTACAGCGAGGAACAGGCAAACATAGAAAAGATGTATGAAACAGATCCCCAAAAAGCAGATGAGATGGCCGAAGATTTAGATTTCACGCTCTGGTGGGTAGATCTGATGAAATACAAGCCATCACGTTTCTTCGAAGACATCGCCATCGGCACGGGCATCGGCCTGCGCTATGACCTAGGATTCCTCGTCATCCGTCTGGACTGGGGCTTTGCCATCCACAATCCGGAATTTTCCTTTACACGCACCGGCTATTTCAATGTTGGCAGCTTCAAGGACATGCAAACCCTCCACTTCGCCATTGGCTACCCATTCTAGAGAGTGAATAGTGAATAGTGAATAGTTAATAAATGTAGAGCGATAGTAAATTCTTCACTATTCACTTTTCACTATTCGCCAAAAATTCGTATCTTTGCAGCCAAATTAGTAAAATATCAAAAAAATACGTATATGAAACCAACTCTTTTTCTGCTTGCAGCAGGCATGGGAAGCCGCTACGGAGGCTTGAAACAGCTCGATGGTCTGGGCCCCAACGGCGAAACCATCATGGACTATAGTATCTACGATGCCATCCAGGCCGGATTCGGCAAGATCGTATGGGTCATCCGTAAAGACTTCGAAGAACAATTCCGTACGCAGATCCTTTCAAAATACGAGGGACATATCCCCTGCGAGCTCTGTTTTCAGGGCCTCGACTCCCTGCCCGAAGGCTTTAGTGTACCTGAAGGCCGTCAGAAGCCCTGGGGTACCAACCACGCCGTACTGATGGGTAAGGACGTGATTAAGGAGCCCTTTTGTGTCATCAACTGCGATGATTTCTACAACCGCGATGCCTTTATGGTCATCGGCAAGTATCTTGCCAATTTGCCCGAGGGTGCCAGGAACCAGTATGCGATGGTAGGATTCCGTGTTGGTAACACGTTGTCTGAGAACGGCACCGTTGCCCGTGGCATCTGCTCGAAGGATGCACAGGAACACCTCACTACTGTTGTGGAGCGTACAGAGATCGTGCGTTGCGCTGCTGATGGCTCCAATGCAGGTGCTGCCAGCGAACCCATCCGCTATAAGGACGAACAGGGTCAGTGGGTCGTTGTCGACGATAACACCCCCGTTTCTATGAACATGTGGGGCTTCACTCCTGACTACTTCGAGTACTCTGAAGCCTATTTCAAGGAGTTCCTCAGCGACCCGAAGAACATGGAGAACCTCAAGGCAGAGTTCTTCATTCCTTTGATGGTCAACAAGCTCATCGTAGAGAAGACCGCAACGGTGGAGGTGCTCGACACCACTTCGAAATGGTTTGGCGTCACCTATGCTGCTGACCGCGAGGGCACTGTAGCCCGCATCCAGCAGCTCGTCGACGAGGGCGTCTATCCCAGCAAACTGTTTTAAATGAATATCGACATCCTCACTCCCCAAGAGTGCAGCCGCCTCAGTGATCTGATTGCAACAAGTCAGAACATCGTCATTACCTGTCATCGCAGTCCCGACGGCGATGCCATCGGCTCTTGCCTCGGATGGGCAGAATTCCTCCGTAGCATGGGCAAGGAACCGACAGTGATTGTGCCTGATCAGTACCCTGACTTTCTGCATTGGTTACCCAACACCGAGAAGATCATCCGCTACGACAAGAATCCAGAGCGCTGTGATCTGCTTCTGCAGATTGCCGATCTCGTGTTCTGTCTCGACTTCAACACGCCGAGTCGTGTTGATGAGATGGAGCCCGCCCTGCTCAGGACCCCAGCCGTCATCGTGCTCATCGACCATCATCTCAATCCTGATGTGCCTGCCGAGCTCACCATCTCTCACACTGAGACCTGCAGCACCTGCGAAATCGTCTTCCGCATCGTGTGGCAACTCGGACTGTTCGAGAAACAGACTAAGCACTTTGCCGTTCCCATCTACTGCGGCATGATGACCGATACCGGCGGCTTTACCTTCGCTTCCACGCGTCCGGAAATATTCTTTATCATTTCCCAGCTGCTCACCAAGCGCATCGACAAAGACCGCATCTATCGTAATGTCTATCACAATTATTCTGAGAACCGTCTCCGACTGATGGGTTTTGTGATGTATGAGAAACTGGTCTATCTGCCCGAATACCACGCCTCGTTCTACACCATCTCCAGGGAAGAACAGAAGCGTTTCAATTTCATCAAGGGCGATGCTGAGGGACTCGTCAATATCCCCCAGCAGATCAAGGGCCTGAAGCTGTCAGTTTCGCTGCGCGAGGACACAGAGAAGGATAAGGTCATATGGGTGAGTCTGCGTTCCATCGACGACTTCCCCTGCAACGAGATGGCCGAACAGTTCTTTAATGGCGGTGGGCACCTGAATGCCTCTGGTGGCCGACTGCAGTGTTCCCTCGACGAAGCTGTCGAGATCACCCGCAAAGCCATTGAAGCTTTTAGCGACAAACTGAAATAACGTGATAACGAAATGAAGAAACTATTATTTATATGCATCGCAGCCTTAGCCGTTCTCGCCAGCTGTAACGACTATGAGACCTATGGCGACAAGAAGGAGAAGGAGCGCAATGCCATCTCCAAGTTCATTTCCGATTACCAGATAGTTGTGATCGATGAGGACCAGTTCATACTTCAAGGCTATACCACAGATACCGCCCGCAACGAGTTTGTCAAGCTCAACAAGAGCGGTGTTTACATGCAGATAGCCCGTCCTGGCTGTGGCGAGAAGCTCAAGGATGGTGAGACGGCCAACATCTGCTGCCGTTTCAGGGAGTTCAACATCGAGGGCGACTCCGCGACACTACGCAACAATACTGACATCTACGCCGCCCGTGTTGATGTCATGCGTGTCACAAATACCAGCGGAACCTTCTCCGGTTCCTTCACCCAGGGCATCATGATCTCTGTCTATGGCTCTGCCTCCGTCCCCGCTGGCTGGCTTGTACCCTTCTCCTATATCAAGGTGGGGCGTCCCAAGAACTTCACCGACGAGAAGGCCAAGGTTCGTCTGATCGTTCCGCATAGTCAGGGACATACCATCGCCGCGCAGGATGTGCTGCCATATTATTATGAGATAACTTACGAAAAAGAAGCATAACGGTTTTTTATAATTTATATCAGACAATGACACTTATCAAATCTATTTCCGGCATCCGCGGTACAATTGGCGGACGCACTGGCGATACACTCAATCCATTGGACATCGTTAAGTTCACTACCGCCTACGCCACATTCATGTCCAGAAAAACCGGACAATCCGGCCTGAAGATCGTCGTGGGCCGCGATGGCCGTATATCCGGCGAGATGGTGAAGAACGTGGTCTGTGGTACCCTCATGGGTTGTGGCTGCGACGTCATCAATATCGGCTATGCCACAACGCCTACTACAGAACTGGCTGTCCGTATGGCTCAGGCCGACGGCGGTATCATCATCACCGCTTCACACAACCCCCGTCAGTGGAACGCTCTGAAACTGCTTAACGGCGAGGGTGAGTTCCTGACCGCTGCCGACGGTGCAGAAGTGCTTGATATCGCTGCCCGCGAAGACTTCAACTATGCAGAGGTCGACCAGCTGGGCCAATATACTGAGGACTTTTCTTTTGACCAGCGCCATATTGACAGCGTGCTTCAGTTGAAACTCGCTGATCTCAATGCCATCAAGAGCCGTAAGTTCCGCGTCTGCGTGGATACCATCAACAGCGTAGGAGGCATCATCCTTCCAAAACTCTTCGAGGCTCTCGATGTGGAATACCAAATACTCAACGGCGCCTGCACAGGCGACTTCGCCCATAACCCCGAGCCGCTGGAGAAGAATCTGCACGGCATCATGGAAAAAATGCGTCAGGGTGGCTTTGATCTGGGCATCGTCGTCGACCCCGATGTCGACCGTCTGGCCTTTATCTGCGAAGACGGCACCATGTTCGGCGAGGAATATACCCTTGTCTCTGTGGCCGATTATGTCCTGAGTAATCTGAGTAAAAACACCCCGGGTACTCTGACCACTGTCTCAAATCTCTCCTCTACCCGCGCATTGCGCGATGTCACCGAAAAATACGGCGGCCAGTATCATGCCGCTGCCGTTGGTGAGGTCAATGTCACCACCAAGATGAAGGAGGTAGGTGCCGTCATCGGCGGCGAGGGCAACGGCGGTGTCATCTACCCTGAGAGCCATTATGGTCGCGACGCACTCGTAGGCATCGTGCTCTTCCTGTCGTCATTGGCACAGAAAGGCTGTACCGCCAGCGAACTGCGTGCCACCTTCCCCGACTATCAGATTGCAAAGAACCGCATCGACCTTACTCCGGATACCGATGTCGATGCCATTCTCGCTAAGGTAAAGGAGATGTTTGCTAAGGACAACAGCGCGAAGGTCAACGACATCGACGGTGTGAAGATTGACTTTGCCGACCGTTGGGTACATCTCCGCAAATCGAACACGGAGCCCATCATCCGCGTCTACAGCGAGGCGCCGACGATGGACATGGCCGACGAACTTGGCAAGAAACTTATGCAAGTCGTCTACGACATGCAGTAAAAGATATCAATGAAAAGCCCGCTGAGATTCAGCGGGCTTATTATTTATATCAACTGTTTCGCACGTTCGAGGGCGATGTTGATGTGCGAACAGATGTTTTCTTCGCCCAGCATCGCATCGAAGCCTGCCTTATGAAGCACCGCCTGTACTTTCTCGTTGACACCCGAAAGAACCACCTGTATACCTTCGGCCTGCGACATGAGACAAAGGTTCGTCAGGTTATGGATACCCGTAGAATCCACAAAGGGCACTTTTCGCATGCGGATGATGCGCACCTTCGGACGCTGATGGCGCAGGGCACCCATAATCTCCTCGAACTTATTTCCGGCACCGAAGAAGTAAGGTCCGTTGATCTCGTAGACCTCTACTCCCTCAGGAATAGTAAGGTGCTCGAGATTGTCCAGCTGGAAGTCGCTCTCCTCTTCTTCAGGATTGATCTCATCGCTGATCACCTTAACATCTGTGGTTTCTGCCATACGACGCATAAAGAGCAGACAGGCGCAAACGAGTCCCACTTCGATGGCGATGGTGAGGTCGAAGATAACGGTGAGCAGGAAGGTGACCCAAAGCACGATGACGTCGCTCTTGGGATTCTTCAGGATGCTGACAAACGAACGCCAGCCACTCATGTTATAGCTCACGATGACGAGCACACCTGCCAGACAGGCCATAGGAATATATTGTGCCAGCGGCATGAGGAACAGGAATATCAGCAACAGCACGGCTGCATGGATGATACCAGCCACAGGCGTACGGCCACCATTGTTGATATTCGTCATGGTACGGGCAATGGCGCCCGTGGCAGGAATACCGCCGAAGATGGGCGATGCCAGATTGGCAAAACCCTGGGCTATCAACTCCGTGTTGGAACTGTGACGGTCGCCAATGACACCATCTGCCACCGTTGCCGACAATAACGACTCGATAGCGCCGAGGATGGCGATGGTGAAGGCCGGAGCCACAAGACCCTTCATCACATCCCACGTCAGCTCCGGCACCTGCGCTCCTGGCAGCTGGTTGGAGATACTGAAACGATCGCCGATGGTCTCAACACCCGCTACGCCCATATACTGCTTGAGCAGCAGCACACCAACGGTCATTACGATGATGGCAATGAGCGAGCCAGGCAGTTTCTTCAGCACATTATTATAACGGGCTATCTTCGGCCAGAGGGCGATGACAGCGACTGAACCGATTCCCACAGCTGCACTCCACCAGTCAATGGTGGGGAACGAACCGATATAGGCTATCCACTTCTCGATGAAATCACTTGGCACGGAAGCCATCGTCAGTCCGAACAGGTCCTTGATCTGTGTGGTGAAGATGGTCAGGGCGATACCAGATGTGAAGCCCACGACTATCGGGTACGGGATATACTTGATGATGGTGCCCAGATGAAGCACACCGAACATAATGAGAAAGACACCTGCCAGAAGCGTGGCGATGGTCAGTCCCTCGAAGCCATACTGCTGGATGATGCCATATATTATAATAATGAACGCGCCCGTGGGACCACCTATCTGAACCTTGGAACCACCGAAGACTGAAACGATCAGTCCGGCCACGATGGCAGTGATGATTCCCTTCTCAGGGGTCACGCCGGAAGCGATACCGAAGGCGATGGCCAGCGGCAAGGCTACGATGCCGACAATTATGCCGGCGAGCAAATCTGTCGTCAGCTGTTTCCGGTTGTAATTCTTCAACGTCGAAAACAGCTTTGGTTTGAACTCTAATGTTGTCATTTACTGTTAATTATCTTGAAAACGACTGCAAAATTAAGAAAAAAGTTAAAAAGCGCAAAATAATTATACTAACTTAATAAAAAAAGGCCTATATTTGTTGCCGAAAATCAATTTCCCTACATAGTAGGGATACAATTTGAGAGAAAGAAAGTTCACATTATTAACTATTAAAAAGAAAAAAGTATGAAGAAAATTATGTTTGCTGTGATGGCAATGTGTGCTATCGGTTTCACCGCATGTGGTAACAAGGCTCAGACTGCAGAGGCTCCTGCAGACGAAGTTGAGGCTGTAGTTTACAACGCTGAGGAAGAGGCAGCTGCCTCTATCAACCAGCTGACCGAGCAGATTGAGGCTCAGGACGCCGGCAAGTTCAATGAAGTGCTGACCGCTATCCAGGAGAAGATCAAGGATATCATCGGTTCTGACCCCGCTGTGGCTAAGGAGTATGTGACCAAGATTCAGGACTTCCTGAAGGAGAATGCTGAGAAGATCAAGGCTTTCGCTGGTGAGAACGAGGCTGTACAGACAGCTCTGGCTGCACTGACCGCTGCTCCCGCTGAGACCGTTGTCGACGGTCTGATGCAGGCTCTCAATGGTGCAAAGGATGCTGCAGAAGGTGCTGTTGACGCTGTTCAGGACGCTGCCGAAGGTGCTGTAGACGCTACCAAGGACGCTGCTGAGAATGCCAAGGACGCTGCTAAGGAGAAGGCAGGCGAGGCTGTTGACGCTGCTGCCGATCAGGCCAAGAAAGCTCTGGGTATCTAATTCATAAGAACTAATGAAGAAACTATTCTTAGCTATTTTTGCCGTCATGACCTGTGTGGTTGTGACGGCAAAAAATACTGTCAAGGTCAGTTTCAACGGATCAACGGCTACAATAACCATCGATGATAATCTCAAGGATTTCGTGACCTGTACGAGCGGCACGCTGTCACACGTGGTTCTGGTACAGGCCGAAACGGTTGCTGATTCGAATCCGGGCGAAATCACCTACGAACTCTCCGGCAACAGTGACAACGGAGGATTCGAGTTGAAAGGCAGTTACAAATGTACTGTCAAACTGGCAGGACTGACGCTTACCAATACCGAGGGTGCTGCCATCAACATTGATAATGGCAAGCGCATCGAACTGAATGCCGGCAATGGAACGACCAACACACTTGCCGACGGTACTAACGGCAATTGGAAGGCCTGCGTCTATGCCAAAGGTCATTTTGAGCTAAAAGGCAAAGGCACTCTGAATGTGACCGGCAATACTGCCCACGCCATCAGCTGTAAGGAGTATATGCAGCTGAAGAACTTGACGCTGAACATCACTGGTGCCGTGAAAGACGGCCTGCATTGTCAGCAATACTTCTGGATGCAGAGCGGTACCGTCAACATCTCCGGTGCCAAGGCTAATGGCATCAAGGTAGAACTCGACGGCAAGACACCGACGGAAATTTATCCTGAGCATGAAAACGGGGATGATGATGAGGATACCGGCAACTGCTATCTGGACGACGGCAAATTGACCATCAGCAACTGTGACGGGAATGACATCTGGACCGACGGTCAGCTGATTGTCAATGGCGGCACGCACAGCTACGACGCTTCTAAGGTGTCGCAGAACAACGCCACAGGCATCACTACCCTGCGCAACGACGTCACTCCGGGCGAGGCTGTCATCTACGACCTGAACGGCCGACGGGTTGACATGCTTGACGGCAGAAAGGGTGTGTTTATCATCAGGAAAGACAACGAGATCAGAAAAGTCATCGTCAAGTAAATAATAAATCCCTCGCCGATTGGCGAGGGATTATTATTTTTACCAGATCTGTGCACGTTTCTTCTTCGGAACGAAGAGCTTGTCGCTCTTCTTGATGCCGAACGCATCGTACCACTCATTGATCTGCGGCAGGGCAGCATTCACACGGGCCTTGGCCGGTGAGTGCGTATCGACCGTAATCAGATACTCCAAATACTCCGGACGGAAGTTACCAGCCCAGACACGAGCCCAGCTCAGGAAGAAGCGCTGCTCGGGTGTGAAGCCCTCGATCTTGCCGGCAGGCTTCTGGTTCAGCACATTCTGCAGGGCGCGGTAGGCAATGTGAATACCACCGTTGTCGCCGATGTTCTCACCCAAGGTCTGCTGACCGTTGATCTTCTTGCCAGGCACCACCTCTATCGTGCTGAAATAGTCGGCCAACACCTTCGTACGAGCGTTGAAGTTGGCCTTGTCTGCATCTGTCCACCAGTTAATCTGGTTACCCGTCTTGTCAAACTGCGAACCCTGATCGTCGAATCCATGACTCATCTCATGACCGATCACACCACCGATAGCACCGTAGTTCACGGCATCATCAGCATTCGGATCGAAGAACGGCGGCTGCAGGATGGCAGCAGGGAAGCAGATCTCGTTGGTAGTGGGGTTGTAATAGGCGTTCACGGTCTGCGGCGTCATATGCCACTCAGCCTTGTCCACGGGTTTGTTCACCTTACGACCCAGAATATCGAGCGTGCTCCACTCGGCAATATTGCCCAGGTTCTCATAGAGCGACAGACTCTCGTCGACCTTGAGGCCGCTATAGTCCTTCCACTTGTCAGGATAACCTATCTTAATAATAAAGTTCTCCAGTTTGTCCTTGGCCTTGGCCTTGGTCTCAGCGCCCATCCACGTAGCCTCGTCGATACGCTGTGTGAGCGCTGTCTGCAGATTGTGCACCAAATCTAACATACGCTGCTTGCTCGTTGCGGGGAAATGCTTCTCCACATAGAGTTTGCCGATGGCCTCACCCAGGACACCGCTCACAAGACTGACGGCACGCTTCCAACGGGGACGATCCTGCTGGGTACCGCTCATCACCGAGCTCAGTTTGAAAGCCTCAGCGCGGAAGGCATCACTCAACTGGCTGCTGGCGCCGGCAATCACCTTGATCTCAGCATAGGCCTTCAGGTCGTCGAGAGCCGTCTCTGCCAGGATCTTCTCCACCTCGTGGATAGCCTCCGGCTGACCTACGTCAACAAGGTCGAAGGCAGGAAATCCGCCCATAAGGAACATATTGCCCCAGTCGATGCCAGGATAATCCGTCACCAGCTGGGCGTAGGTCATCTTGTGATAGTTGGCATCGATGTCACGCAGTTCCACGCGGCTCTTGCTGGCTTTGGCGATACGTGTCTCAATGGCCATCACAGCCTCCATCTTCTTCTTGGCCACAGCCTCATCATTGCCTACCATCTCAAAGAGGTTGGTCATGTAGGTCCTGTAGGCCTCACGGATGCGCTTGGTCTGCTCGTCATCATTCAGGTAATAGTCCTTTGTGCCGAGGCCGAGGCCACCCTGCCCGATGCTCACAAGGTTCATCTTGGCATTGCGCATGTCTGCACCCACGCCTACTCCGAACATCAGTGTGTTCTCACCTTTACGGTCGAGCTGTGCCGTCACCAGCTGATACTCACGACGGTCCTTCACGGCGGCAATCTTCTCGAGTGTCGGTTTCAGCGGTGTCCAGCCCTCGCGGTTCAGACGTACGCTGTCCATCATCAAGCGGTAGAGCGAGCCGATCTTCTGGCCTAGTGTGCCCTGCTCCTGAGGGGCATTGGCATACTGCAGGATCAGTTCCTGAATCTGCTTCTGACTCTCCTCATACAGGTCGGTGAAGGCACCATTGTTCGTGTGCTCTGCATCGAGGGGATGGGCCTTCATCCATCCACCGGCTGCATACTGAAAGAAATCATCGCCCGGACGCACCGATGTGTCGAGGTTCTGAGTGAAATTCTGTCCCATGGCGGTCATCGCCATCATCAGACAGGAAAGGGTTACAATCTTTTTCATACTCACTTTATTTAGTATTTTACCTTTTTACTTTTTTACCTTTTTACTTTTTTACTTTTATGCGTTTGACGCTGTTTGAGTGCGCAAAGATACACAATTATTCATAAGAAATGCTGAATTTAAGTTTTTTTTAATCACTCACGTTTGTTATCTCCGCGATTTTTCACTAAATTTGCACCAACAAACTTCTCTTTACTAAAACGAAACGAACATGAAAGATTTAAAAATGTACATCAACGGTCAGTTCTGCGAGAGCTCGAACGGCCAGTGGATTGAAGTATTGAACCCCTCTACTGAGGAAGTGATTTCCCGTCAGCCGGAAGGCACTATCGAGGATGTAAACCGTGCGCTCGATGCAGCCCGTGCTGCCCAGAAGGCCTGGGGCAAGACGCCCGCCATCGAGCGTGCCCAGTATCTGCTGAAGATGGCCGAAGGCATCAAGAAGCGCGAGAAGGAGTTCACCGAGATCATCATGCGCGAGCAGGGAAAGACCCGCACATGGGCTGCCATCGAGGTAGGCGCCACCATCGCCTATTTCGAGTATATGGCCACCTTCGCCCGTCATATCGAGGGCGAGATCATCCCCAGCGACCGTCCCAACGAGACCATCCTGCTCACGAAGAAGCCCATCGGTGTGGTAGCAGGCATCCTGCCCTGGAACTTCCCGTTCTTCCTCATCGCCCGTAAGGCCGGTGCTGCGCTGATTGCCGGCTGTACCATCGTCATCAAGCCCTCACAGCTCACCCCGGAGAACTGCACGGAGTTCGCCAAGGTTGTCGCAGAGACCGGTCTGCCCGCAGGCGTCATCAACATTGTCACCGGTAAGGGTTCCGTCATCGGCAACGAGATGGCCGGAAGTCCGAAGATCGACATTGTCAGCGTCACGGGTTCCGTAGGTGCCGGCGAAAGCATCATGGCCGCTGCCTCGAAGAACATCACCAAGGTGAGCCTCGAGCTCGGCGGTAAGGCCCCTGCCATCGTCATGAAGGATGCCGACCTGGAGCGCGCCGCACAGTGGATCGTTGACAGCCGTATCGGCAACAACGGCCAGATCTGTAACAATGCCGAGCGCGTGTATGTGCAGAAGGAGGTGAAGGAAGCCTTCACGAAGATCCTGGTCGACAAGATGTCGAAGGTGAAGGTAGGCGATGTCTGCGCCGATGAGAGCGTCGACATGGGTCCGTTGGTAGAGGCCCGTGCCTTGGAGAGCGTCACCGAGAAGGTGGAGCGTGCCATCAAACAGGGTGCCAAGCTGCTCTGCGGCGGTCACCGCGTCGGCACGAAGGGTTACTTCTATGCCGCCACCGTGCTCGACAACTGCACGCAGGACATGGACATCATCCATGAGGAGACCTTCGGCCCAGTGATCCCGCTCATCGAGTTCTCCGACATCGACGAGGCCATCAAGTATGCCAACGACTGCGAGTACGGTCTGGCATCGAGCATCTTCACCAAGGATCTCAACATCGCCGTGAAGGCCTGCCGCGAACTGGAGTTCGGCGAGACCTACGTCAACCGCGAGCACTTCGAGGCCATCCAAGGCTTCCACGCCGGTGTGAAGAAGTCGGGTATCGGCGGTGCCGACGGCAAGCACGGCGTAGACGAATATCTCGTTACCCACGTCACTTACCTCGACACTTACGAGGACATGTAAACAATTAATCCCCGCCAGCCGGCGGGGATTAATTTTAGAATTTCAGTTTGTAACTCAGACCTATCAGATGGCGATCGGCTTCAAGCCCATCATCGTCATTGCTGATATGCTGATAGCGGTAGAATGCGCCCACAGCGTGCTGCTTCGTGAGAGACCACTCCGCACCAACCTGATAACGCACCTTTTCCAACGACATCTGATTGAAGAATTCCACACTGGCATAGGGTGACACAGGCACATTTTTACTGTCGTATTCCACCTGCAGACGGGTGCGCAACACATGTTTGCCCTTACCGCTATAGGTATGCGGCTTCCCGTCGTAGGCATTCTTCAGATAGCTCCAACGCTCATCGACGGTATATTCAGGACGATAGGTGTACTGCCAGCGCTCACGAAGCGAGAACTTGAAGTCGCCAATCAGCTTCTTGCTAAGTGTCAGCGACACATTGAAGCGGTGGCGCGCTGACCAGTATTGGGCCCTCTTCTTGGGATCACCTACATCTGCGTCACCATCGTCCACCTCGTCGTCTGTCTCGTCAAAATAGGTGATGCGCTCATAATTGTCGTAAAGGAGATTATAGCCTGCTGAAGCCTTCAGCCACTTGGCAACCTTATAGTCCACACCAAGGCCTATGCTCCAGCGGTCGTTGGTCTGGGCATTATTACGGGTACGCAACTCACCTTCTAGGCTCACCGACCATTTCTTATCGATCTTCTTCTGCGCCTCCAGCGAGAAGTCAAGTCCGAAGTCATCAGCCTGCGCAGAGGCAGTCAAAGGAGTGAACAGTGAACAGTGAACAGTGAACAGTGCGACAGCCAGATAGCGCAGTTTTCCGGAAAATAGTCTATACGCTTGCATAATCTGAGTTCCTGATTTTCAACATATTCTTCACATCGCCGCTGTCGTTGCCCTCGTAATAGACACGAAGCACGGTCATATCACGCAAAAAGTCGACGGCTCCTACTCTCACGGAGACCACCTTCAGTCCCAGACGCGCTTCCAGGTCAGCCTTCAACTCTTCCCTACGTTCAGGCTTGATCAGGTCAATACGGTCGTACTGCACCAGTTTCGAGGCCTGCACCTTGAGTGAACGTTCGAAGATGACAATAGACACGATGACAATCACGTCGATGACCAGCAACTCGACCACCGGTGTGCCAACCATGACACCTGCGGCATTAACTCCTAAGGTATCGGCCATCGCATGAACCACCGACAGACATACTACCACAAAGAGATAGGTCATCTCGCGAACAGGCATGGCATCGGTACGATAACGCATGATCGAGAAAATGCCGAACAGTCCAAGACCTACACCCATCGTGGCCTTTCCGCGATCCATACCCATCATCAGGTAGACCAGGAAGAAGATGGCGACGGAAATAATCATAAAGGTGAAAAAGAAATCACGTCTTTTGGCCTTCTTGAAATAAAGGAAGTTGACGATGATCCAGTTCACTAAGTAGCAGAGAGCGAATCTCAGCAGGGTGTCTCCGAAATCAGGGGAGAACATTTCTTTTAAATTAATCATATGCTTATTGTTTTTGTTGATTGACGATTTTGTCCACTTCGATCAGCTTCCGTTTGAAGCGGTTCACGGGCAGCTGACCGTTGCAGGTCAATGCTGAGCCCATACAATATTTTGAAAAGCCGTGGGGATGAATCCGCAGCTGTCGGAGCATTTCCAGAACAGGCGAGAAGACCAGTCCGTCGCGTTTCAGTTCGATAATCACCAGATCTTCCATGTCGCGTTCGCAGCCGTTCTGTATATTGTGGAACCGAAGGGCGGAGTCAATGGTGAGGCGTTCAGTCTTCGCTTTGTTCACCAGCGTGATACGTGAGAAATGGTTGTTAAGGGCAGGCACCAGGGTGTCGACGTCATAGCGCAGGTGCTTGGCAAGAAACTCGCGTTTCTCCTCATCGGCGAGATTCATGTCGCCCACCTCTATACGCTTTTTCTTCGTACGCCCATGGTTGTTCTTGGTCTTCACCTCCATGAACTGCAAACCACTGACACAATAGGTACGGAAACGTATCTTCTGGCGGTTGGTGTGCCCATATTGGTGCTGGCAGTACATATCGAAGCCCGTTGTATCAAAGTAGGTCGTGTCATACTCCAGATTACGCCCGCCATCGATGTCCTGCACGAAATAATCTGCTTGGGCCATCTCCAGCAGTTGGTGAAGCTTATCGAGATTGGTGACGAACTTCGTATCAGTACGGTTCATCAGCTTCACACTGCTCATCTGCTCCAGCGTAATGGGGTCAAACTTTGACAATATATCTATCATGTCTATGGGTTTATGGTGCAAAGATATTCAGAAGCTATGGTATCAACAAATCTTTTCAGCGAAAGAGCCCATCTGTTCAGCGAATCTCCAACTCCACGGGGCAGTGGTCTGAGCCGAGTATCTCGGTATGGATCTTCGAATCCGCCAGTCTTTCCCGCAGGCGGTCTGAGATCACGAAATAGTCGATACGCCACCCTGCGTTCTTCTGTCGCGCCTGGAAGCGGTATGACCACCAAGAATAAGTCACTGTGTCAGGATACTTGTAGCGGAACGAGTCCGTAAATCCTGCCGCCAGCAGTTCGCTGAATTTCTCGCGTTCCTGGTCGGTGAAACCGGCATTCATCCGGTTTGTCTTCGGATTCTTCAGGTCTATCTCCTCATGGGCCACGTTCAGGTCACCGCAGAGAATGACAGGTTTCTTGCTATCGAGTCCCTTCAGATAGCTGCGGAAATCATCCTCCCATGTCATCCTATAGTCCAGTCGCTTCAGACCGTCCTGCGAATTGGGCGTGTAGCAGCACACCAGGAAGAAATCGTCCATCTCAAGCGTTATCACGCGCCCCTCATGGTCGTGTTCATCCCTACCAATGCCGTAGGTCACGCTGAGTGGATTGTGCTTGGTAAAGATGGCCGTGCCACTATAGCCTTTCTTGTCGGCATAGTTCCAATAACTCTCGTAGCCCTCGAAGGCCAGATCGAGCTGTCCCGCCTGCATCTTCGTTTCCTGAAGACAGAAGAAGTCGGCATCCAACTGCTTGAATATCTCGCTGAAGCCCTTGCCCTCACAGGCACGCAGGCCGTTCACATTCCAACTAACGAATCTCATTAATTACTTTTGGTTTTGAGATTGCAAAGGTACTGCTTTCTCCCGAAACCGCCAAAAATATTGCATTTTTTTAGCAGTTTCATTGCTGACTTCGCACATTGATTGTCAGCACACCGGCTGAGAGAGCAGGAACGGCCAGTATCACGTCGCAACCATCTGTCGTTGGCGATAATCGCTTCAAGGCGACGGCCTGTTTGTTGTCCATGCTGTTGGCCACTGTCAGAGAGCCCGGTGCATAATACTCGAAGACGGTCTTTGCCACACCAGTCCAATCGCCTTTGATGCGCAGCGTGGCCGCTTCTTCCGTGGGATTCACCACCTTCACAATCACATCGGCACCGTTTTCCGACATCGTAGTACTCACACTCAGGTTGCCTGTCTCGCCACTATGGGCCAGACGATATTTGGAGAAATGGTCGTACCACAGCTGCGTCTCCTGACAGTTGGGGGCCTTGAACAGATCCTTATAGTCGAAATTGATGAAGGCGTTGTTCCAGTCGGGTGCATCGGTACGACGGATAAAGAGTGCTGCAGCACCCATAGCCACCACGTCGCGCGCCTCGCACATATTGAGGAAACCGCCAGCGAAGAGACCTGTGCGCCAATCGATGCTATTCAGGTTCCACTCCGATATAAACAACTTGATGTTGGGGTTCGGACCCTCGGCAATCATCTGTGCATAGCGGTCATACTGCTGACCCAGACGCACTGGCCCCGTAGCATATCCGCCCTGCTGCTCATAGTGATGCAGACTCAGGTAGTCGAAATAGTTGCCGCTGCGCTTGATAAAGTCTTCATCCTCGCGGAAGCCACCACAGGCGATGATCTTGATCGAGGGATCAATCTTCCGCATGGCGGTACTGAAGTCGCGTACGCACTTCTCATAGCGCTCGATACCCATCTCCCACATCTCATTGTCAATCTCCCAATACTTCACGTTGTAGGGTTCGGGATGTCCATTAGCAGCACGTTTCGCACCCCATTCGTCGGTAGCAGGGGCATTGCAGTAGCGCAGCCAGTTCACAGCGTCTTGAAGAATCTGATCGTACTCCTCGGCAGGACGCTCAAACTTCACACTCACCACGATAATTGGCTCCGAATTCACCTCCCGACAGAAGCGGATAAACTCGTCGGTACCGAAACAGTTCTGGTCGTAGTCCATCCACATCCAATGGGCCCAGCGCTCACGGTTCTCCTGGGGGCCGATGCCCCATTTCCAATCGTACTGCGCCACATAGCCTCCACCCGGCCAGCGCAGACAGGTGGGATGCAGCTCCTTCACAGCCTGGAGGATATCGGGACGAAAGCCGCCAAGATCGATGCCGGTCTGCGTGGTCATCGTCGCCATATCCACCAGCACAATGCCGTTCTTCACGGCAATGGCGAAGTCGCCGTCGCAGCTGGTATGTGGTTTGAGCGTAAACGCGTATTTCTTCCAATCTTTGCCGACTTTGCCCAGCGACTCCAGGGCAACAAACTGTCCGTCGGTCTTGCGCAGCCCCACTATCAGTTCGCCTTTGCCCTTGGCATAGATCGAGCCCACGTATTTCTCACCTGCGATGATGTTCTGCGGACCTTGGAAGATGCCTGCCTCGGTCTTTCCTGCCGTGATCTCCTGCGAGTAACGCATGTTCACGGCATCATCCTTGATCAGACGATATTGGGCGCCATCTCCAAAAGCCGTCCACTGCTGGGCGATAGCGGGAATCTTCACATCGCCTGGCGTACCCTCAAACAACACTTTCCCATCAGCAGCCGTCAATCGGATATTGCGATATGTAGCTTCGGTGTAATTCACCCAGAACGTCACGAAATTGCGCTCGGCCTGCTCCAGACCATCGCGGCTCAGCACCTGCTGGTCATCCCAATAGACCGTCACCTTGCTGCCTCGACTCTCGATGCGCAGCTTGTGCCACTGCTGACTTTCATTGATCTGCGCTTTCGAGGCAGGGGCCGATGCCAGCGGCACCAGCGTATTCATGCGTCGTGTACGACCGCCGAAGCCTTGCACCTCGCGCACATCCATCTGGCAGAGGGAAAAGTCGGCCGTCTGACTCTGCTGCTGCAGTCTGGCCCGTGCTGCCGCCTCGTTAGCCGCGTCTATCTGCGCCTGTGTCTGCGCGGGCGTAAACGTACGACTCTCGTAGTACGGGTCGTGTATACGAATATAATAAGGTGTGCCGTCTGCCTTGTTGCGTATGGCAAAGCGTATGTCCATCAGTCCACCGCTCCAGCTGCGTCGCGCCAGTTTGTAGGCGCGCCAGTTCACATCCATCGTCAGATCGAAGTCGCAGGTGGCGATACTGTCAATCTTCAATGGCTGCTCGTAACGGGTGGGCGAATGCAGCACCTGGTCGTCGTCCATAAACCAACCGTCGAAATAGCCGTCGCGCGGATGAATGCCGGGATACTGCTCGGGCTCGAACGAACGTTCCTGGATAAGTTCCTGCCACACACCGTTGTTGGCCGAGAAATAGATATGTTCGAAGAGTTGTCCGTAAAGCATCTCATCGATGATGCCTGAGGGCTGCTTACTCTCAACTGTGATCTCGTAGTTGTTCTGTGCCTGAGCGGTCCCTAACACCGTCAGCATCGTCATGAGGCATAAAATGATTCTTTTCATAATAGTCATCTAGTTTCATTATTCGTTGGCAAAGTTAATCATTTTTTGTCATTTTTGCGAAAATAAAGGTAAAAAATTAAGTAAAATAAGCCATAATTAAATAAGTTATATCAAACTTGTTGAACAATCAGTAAAGAGTTTGAAAATCTTTGGCCATCAGCGGCAGATTGTCTACTTTTGTCCTCGCTTAGTAAACAATTATGCAATGAACTCAACCATAGCGCATATCATACTGCTATTCATACCGTCGTCCATGCTCATGGCCCAGCATCAGATGGTGGTCGTCAATGTAGAGTCGAAGGTGCCCATCCGCGATGTGAGGGTCTGCACCGACAACGACCAAGAAGTGCGAACCACGTGGGATGGACGTTTTACGGTTCCCGACAGTTTCCTGCGTCTCGATTTCCTGCATCCCGACTTCGAACGCCGCTATGTTCTGCATTCAGAACTTCATGGCGACACCATCTTCCTCATCCCTAATGTCAATGCGCTCCACGAGGTAGTCATCTACGGCGAACGACGGTTTGAGAAGCGCATGGCACAGATCCTCAAACCTTCGCCCCAGCAGATAGAGCGCGACAAACTGCCCAAGTACGTACCCGCAGGCATCAACCCCCTCGGACTTCTGCTCCTGGTCTACAATCTCACGCTTCGCGACAAAGTCAACGACCACATCCGCCGTAAAAAAGCGCTCAAAGAAGTGCGCCTGAAGGAAGAAGAATTCCAGCACAAATGGGATTCCCTGAAACTCCAAAGGCCAAAACCCAACACCCCCAAAACGAAAAAACGCTCCAAAACAAAACGCCCCTCTACCGCGTATGATTTTACCGCGGATTGAGGTTGAATCTTAGTCCGAAGCTGATGGAAGGTGCCAAGGGATGCTCCTTGTAATAATGCTCGAGGCTGGAACCATCGTCGAAATAATAGCCAAGAGATGGCTCCAGGTAGACGCTGAGTTGCGGAGTAAATGAATATTCTGCTCCTGCTGCAGCATTGAGAGACCACTGCCAGGGCTTTTCAATATCAACCCCATCAGAACTCTTATAGTCGAATGACGCATGGACACATTTCTCGAGCATCGTACTTCCTGAGAGATACAAGCGGAAATGCCCAGAAGACCACAATTGCCAGACCATGCCAATAGGTATGCCTAAATAATGCAGCTTCTGATTGTAGTTTATATTGTAAAGGGGTATGCTGCATTCTGAATAGAGATAGGTATAGCTGATTCCGCTTAGCAGAGATAGCCGGTCGTTAAGCAGGTAATGCACACTGAGGCCGAAACGTAAAGGTAGGCGATGCTTCCAGACGAATTCTGTCTGGGCGTTTGAAAACTGGCTGGTGATACCATAAAAAGCGTAATCTATGGAATTAACGTTTTTATAGTACAGAAGATTTGTATTAACAGAGTTGTTGGCTGCAAGCAGTCCACCAGATGCGGTCAGGCCTAAAGACCATCTGTCGGATGTCTCATTGCGTTTTGGCGATGGTTCGGATGACGGCAGTTGATAAGTCCTAGGATCATCCACCGGCTTCTTTGCCTGAGGTTCTGTCACAGGTTCCTCGCTATTTGACTCCTGGAGGACGTCTTTATTCAGGTTATCATCAGATCCTGGCTCTGGCGCAGAAGGGGTCGGATCATTAATGGGCTCACAAGGGCTCTGACACTTTGTGAGGTTTTCTTTTTTTGATACCTTATTATTAATAGTTGCGAGAGCAAACCTATCATCCACATTATCCTCTGATGCAGGAGCGTCTTGTTTCTCTGGAGCGATCGTCTCACTTTTCACTGTGAGCTCTTTCGTTTCGTTGTTGTTATTGAATTGGTAGACGGCAAAGAATCCTGCAAGAGCGAGTATGGCGGCAGCAACAGCATAGTACCAACGCTTATTGGTTCTGCGCCTAGAGGGCGTAAGAACAGGGGCAGGAATCACTCCCAGCTCTTTACAGATGTCATCCCATAGACCTTCAGGAGGAGCCACCTTGTGTCCCTCGAGCTTTCGTCGCATTTGCTCTTCCCAACTCTCTTTCATCGCTTGCTGTCTATTAGTTCGTTTATTCTCTTTGCTAATTCTCTCTTTGCATAATAGAGCTGTGATGCTGATGTACTCTCAGTGATTCCCAACATCGCTGCTATCTTTTTATGAGGGTAGCCTTCGAAGACATAAAGGTTTATCACCGTTCTGTAACCGTCGGGCAGTTCACTTATCAGTCTATGCAGCTCGTCACTGGATATCTTCTCTGCTTGCGGCTCCTCGTCGTCGGAGATCTGAATGGCCACAGGGTCTTGCTCTATGAACAGCAGCTTTTTCCGTTCTCTCAGGAAACTGAGCGCCTCATTCACCACCACTTTGATCATCCAAGCCCTTAGGCTCTCCTCATTTCGATAGTCGAGGGCAGGAATGGCGGTGAATATCTTTACGAGACTGTTCTGCAACACATCCTTTGCATCGTTCTTCGAAGGCACATACCGGTAGCAGACCGATGACAACTCCTCTATGTACATCTTGTAGAGTTGGTTCATCGCCCTCTGGTCTTTCTGCCGTATGCGCTCAACGAGTTCTCTGACCATTCTTTTCCTTATGGCTTTACTTTAATAATCCAAAATTATGCAAATCTTGTATGGAATCACGAACTTTTTAGATTCTTTAACACAATCTGATACAAGATTCACCACTTTTTCCCATTATATATGCAGAAACATTTAACAAGACAAATTATGAAGAAACATCTTTTTTCAGTAGCAGCGATGGCTGTCGGTAGCCTGCTGATGATGTCGTGCTCATCTTCTGACATAGAAGAAGATCTTGAGCCAAAATCAATTGTGGACATGTACTCTGAGTCACAGACTATCCAGCTAACTCAGGCTCAGCAGGTGTTTGTCAACGACAACAACACCTTTACGCTGAATTTCCTGAAGGCTGTCAACGAGACAGACCGCTCAGGAAAGAGTTTTATCTATTCACCCCTTAGCATCACATACGTATTAGGGATGGTAAACGATGCTGCAACAGGTCAGACAGAACAGGAACTGGAGCAGGCACTTGGTTTCCACCAAGGAGGCATCAATGCGGTGAACGATTACTGCAAGAATCTGATTGATAATCTGCCAAAGGTGGACAATAAGGTGACACTCAACATCGCCAATGCCATCTTCCTAAACAAGAACTACACTCTGAAACCACAGTTCACTCAGGACATGCAGACCTACTACAATGCAAAAGCCGAAGCCCTCGACTTTGGGGCTCCTGAGACGCTCGACCACATCAATGGATGGGCCAAGGAGAAGACCAACGGTATGATTCCAAACATCCTTGATGAGATCGATCCATATATGGTATCATACTTGCTTAACGCTATCTATTTCAAGGCAGACTGGGCTTCGAAGTTCGACAAGAACAATACTAAGACAGAATCTTTCACCACAGACAACGGAAAGACGGAATTGCCGCTGATGCACCAGAACGTGCTTATCAACTATGTAAACAATGGCGTCTATTCAGCCATCAAGATGCCTTATGGCAACGGCTATTGGGACATGACCGTTATGCTGCCTGAGGATGGCAAGACCACAGACGACATCATCAGCCAACTGTCATCAAGAGGTTTCAACGATGTGGAAGGCTTCTGCGGAACAATGGGGGGTGTTTTTAAACCTTACGAAGTCGATCTGAAGTTGCCGCGCTATGAGACAGAATCAGATACTAAAGATGTGCCAACAGGACTTATCGGCCTCTTACAGAAAATGGGGATTAACAGGATTTTTGATGGTAGCCTTGCAGAGATTCCCAATATGGCCAACGTGCATGTGTATATCAGTATGATGCGTCAGAAGGCAAAGATCAAGGTCAACGAGGAAGGCTCTGAGGCTGCTGCCGTCACTGTCGCAGGAATAACATTTACCTCCTACATTAATGAGCCAGTTCAATATCCCAAGGCCGTGTTCCATGCCAATCGTCCCTTCGTCTATGTCATCCGCGAAGCATCCTCGGGTGTGATCCTCTTCGTCGGAAAGTTTACCGGTAAGTGAACTTAGAACTCATGGGGATATGTCCGTGATCGTTGCTTGTTATATAAGAAAGGGCAAATAAAAACGAAAGCGTATGAAAAAGAGCTTTTTATTATGGATGGGCGTTGTGCTGATGCTGGCTGTCGGCATGAGCAGCTGCAGTGGTGATGACGAAACCACCAGCATTGCAAAAGATATATATGATAACTTTTTTACTGAGAAGTATCATACAGATTCCATCAACGGATGGACTATTACACGAGATGAATCTGATAGAGTTACACAATTGATTTTCTTCTTAGCAGGATACGATCCTATTGAGAAATTGTAT
>JAEEGK010004355.1_pt1 | contig 34842 bp, 32 predicted proteins | sample 8958771 | NCBI WGS metagenome assembly JAEEGK01 (sample SAMN16246547, study PRJNA631951) | gut metagenome | biome: gut microbiome; feature: rumen; material: SC-attached | host: Bos | place: Iran: Karaj | collected 2018-10 | reverse complement strand
TTGCCCTTGCATTCTTCGAGCATCTGACGGCGCCTGGTGATGGCAGAGAGGTCTTCATTGGCATTCTGGCCGGCAATATCCGGAAGATTATCCATATAGGACTGGATAATGTCGGATCCGGCGTTCGAAGTCATGATCAGAATCGTGTTCTTGAAATCGACCGTACGGCCCTTGTTGTCGGTAAGACGGCCATCGTCGAGGACCTGCAGCAGGGTGTTGAACACGTCCGGATGGGCTTTCTCGATCTCGTCGAGAAGCACTACGGAGTACGGTTTCCTTCTGACGGCTTCGGTCAGCTGGCCGCCCTCGTCGTATCCTACGTATCCCGGAGGGGCGCCGATAAGACGGCTGACGGTATGACGCTCCTGATATTCGCTCATGTCGATTCGCGTAATCATGTTCTCGTCATTGAAAAGGAATTCGGCGAGAGCTTTTGCGAGCTCGGTCTTGCCGACACCGGTCGTACCCATGAACAGGAACGAACCGATCGGACGCTTCTCGTTGGAGAGGCCGGCACGGCTACGCCTTACGGCATCAGCGACTGCCTGGATCGCGGTATCCTGTCCGACGACTCTCTTGTGCAGGGCTTCTTCCATGCGCAGAAGCTTCTCCTTTTCGCTTTCGAGCATTCTCTTCACAGGGATACCTGTCCATTTTGCGACAACCTCGGCGATGTCCTCAGGGGTGACGGCCTCTGTGACAATCGGGTCCTTGATGGCAGCCTGCTTGGCGGAGAGTTCTTCGATTTTCTTCTGGATCTCGGCCATTCGTCCATAGCGGAGCTCGGCGACCTTGCCGTAGTCTCCCGCCCTTTCGGCGGCCTGGGCTTCTATCTTGAAGTTCTCGAGATTCTGGCGGGCAGTCTGGAGATCGGAGAGGATTCCTTTCTCTTCGTTCCACTTCTTCATAAGCTCTTCGCGGCTGGCTGTCAGTTCTTTAAGCTGACCTTCAATCTTCTCGAGCTTAAGCGAGACGCCTTCGCGCTTGATTGCTTCCTTCTCGATTTCGAGCTGACGGATCTTGCTGTTGAGGTCGTCAATAGGCTCCGGAACCGAGTTCATCTCCAGACGGAGCTTTGATGCAGCCTCGTCTATGAGGTCGATGGCCTTGTCCGGGAGGAAACGGTTGGTGATGTAGCGGTGCGACAGGTTGACGGCAGCGATCAGCGCGTCGTCTTCGATGCGCACGCGGTGGTGGTTCTCGTATTTCTCCTTCAGACCACGCAGAATCGAGATAGATTCGGCCGGAGAAGGCTCGTCGACCATGACCATCTGGAACCTTCTCTCGAGGGCCTTGTCGGCTTCGAAATACTTCTGGTACTCGTCGAGGGTGGTGGAGCCGATTGTCCTGAGTTCGCCTCTTGCGAGGGCAGGTTTCAGGATATTGGAGGCGTCCATCGCTCCGGAGGTCTTTCCGGCGCCGACGAGAGTATGGATCTCATCGATGAAAAGAATGATCTTGCCTTCGCTGCCGACGACTTCGCCGACAACGCCTTTAAGTCGCTCCTCGAACTCTCCCTGATATTTCGCACCCGCGATGAGCGCACCCATGTCAAGGGAATAGACGAGCTTGTCCTTAAGGTTTTCAGGGACATTACCATCGATTATCTTCTGGGCTATTCCTTCTGAGATGGCGGTCTTGCCGACACCTGGTTCGCCCACTAGTATAGGGTTGTTCTTTGTCCTTCTGCTGAGGATCTGGAGCACCCTTCGGATCTCATCGTCCCTGCCGATGACAGGGTCGAGCTTGCCGGAAGCCGCCAGCTCATTGAGGTTGGTGGCAAATTTCGGCAGAAATTGCAGATTGCTGCCTGAAGCAGCGCTTCCATTGTAATTCATAATAATACTCCTTTTTTCAGCTCATGGCAGATATAAGCATCAATAGCCGTCTGCTCATGAGAACAAACGGCTATGGTCAAATTATATTCCAATCGCTTCCGGACTGACAATCTGTCAGTCGGAGGAGATATTACTCAGCAGATTCAGTTGCCGGAGCCTCCTGGGAAACAGGGGCTGAAGGGAATGCAGGCTGCTGCTCGGTAACGTTCTCTACCTGGTCGGTAATGTCAACGGCTGCGGAACCGCCATTTCCGAGGGTGAAAGAAGATGCGATAGCTGCTATGAGAATGAAGCTTACGAGGTACCAAGTAGCTTTCTCAAGCTCATTGGCTGCCTGCCTGACACCGAGCACGTTGTTGGCTGCAACGAAGTTGCTGGCCATACCGTCGCCCTTGCCATTCTGAAGCAACACTACCAGCACGAGAAGCACTGCAGCGATAACAATAAGAACTGTCAGAGTTACAAATAACCAATTCATATATAGTTGTAATTTTTATATTTCCTGTCCGAATTTTTCGATAAGGGCTGCAAAGTAAGCATTTTTTTCCGGATTTTTCAAGAGAAGTCTTGAATAAATGCGTTTTGCCTGATCGTAATAGCCCTGCTCGGCATATATCTGCGCCAGAGTTTCGGTGCAGAAATCCTCGTCCAGAAGGGCTCCGTCGCCATCTTCGCCGGATTCGAGGCTGGACTTGACGGCAAATCTCGAAAAGACATTATCATCGTCCTTGCGCACCGTATCGTACTGCGCCTGGGTAAAATAATCCCCTCCGACGACATGGACAGTCCTCTCGTAGCCCTGAGTCTTTTTCTCATCAGATATATAGGAATGGAGAAGGGTCGAAAGATCCTTGTCGGAATAATCCCCCGCACGGTCCCTGACGATATCTGCCACGACCCTGCGGTCGCCCAGATACATGGCTGCGTCGGCATACTGCTCCTTGCCCCAGGCGTTTCCGCCCATCTTGGCCATACGTACGCAGAGCTCGCGCCTGGCGGCTCCATACCACGGGTACAGATTGACCACGCCGGCGAGTTCGTCCATCGTCAGAGTCTTGAGGTTGATATATCCGCTTCTGTCCATATACTACCAGTTTGCTATAGTTGCGTTCATTATATCCTCGCTCAGCTGCTCCACGATCTTATCGCAGAGATCTCCCTCGACCGCGTCGAGAGGATCCGTGGACGGGTAGTCGGCATAGGCAGAGAAAGACTTCTCAAAATCTTCCTCCGGATACTTGCGGTTGGTGAACTTGATCTTTACCGATACGGTAAGCCTGTTCTGCGAAGCGACCTCATTGGCGGTAATACCCATCGACTTGACGTCGTAGCCGGTGATCTGGCCCTCGATCTCGATATCTCCGTCCACATCCACCTGCTCCAGACGTGTCATCCTGCGGAATTTCTCCCTTACCTCCTCGGTAAGCTGATTGCTGAGGGTAGGATTGACCCTGAGTGCCTTGTATTCAAAATAATTCAAGGTCACGGACTTGACATCCGGCTGGATTGACGTGCCTGTAAAAGAATATATTCCGCAGGAATTTGCTGCGGATGCAAGGGCGACAATGGCCAATATTCTGAAAATCAGTCTTTTCATTTCTGTCTTGAGTTTCTGTACTCCGGCGGAAGTTTCCTGTACAGAGTACGTTCTGAAATACCGAGTTCCTCGGCCGCCTTCTTACGGTTGCCGTTGTATTTCTCCAGAGCCTTGCGGATAAGGTCCTCATTGGCCTCCTGGATTGAGAAATTCTCGGTGTGCTCCGTATGATACTCAACATCATGGACAATCTTTGCCGGCTCATGGACATCGTCCTGGATGTCGACCATGTCTTCGTCGTCCTGCGGCCGCGAGTGAGTGATCACCGGCTGGGCAGGCTCTCCCGGACGACCGGTCTCGACCATGCCGCGGAGTCTGGCCACTTCGGCATTCAGGGCGTAGAGGGCCTTGTAGATCTCCTGCTTGTCCTCGTCGCTCATCTTGCCGCCTGAAGGAGCGCCGACCGTTGCCGGAAGCATGTTCTCTTCATCCTTAGGGATGTAGCGGGATAGGGTCTCGGCGTTGACTTCGCATCTGCCGGTCGCCGGGGATACGTTCCCCGATTCGAGGGCGGATACCGTCTCGGCTATGTTCTTCAGCTGGCGGATGTTTCCGGGCCAGCGGTAGTTGAGTATAAGTCTTATGGCGTCGCCGGCAAGATTGACCTTGGCGGTGCCGTATTTTTCTGAGAAATCCGCACAGAACTTTCTGAACAGCAGATATATATCATCTCCGCGGTCACGGAGCGCCGGCATCGTGATCTGGACAGCATTGAGTCTGTAGTACAGGTCGGCGCGGAAGCGTCCCTGGGCGACTGCATAGCGCAGGTCGACATTGGAGGCGGCGATCACCCGGACGTCAGTCTTGTCCACTCTGGAAGATCCGACGCGGGTGTATTCTCCGGACTGGAGGACACGCAGCAGCTTTGCCTGATAAGGCAGCGGAAGCTCGCCGACTTCGTCGAGGAAGAGGGTTCCGCCGTTAGCCTCCTCGAAATAACCCTTGCGGGCTTCGATGGCTCCGGTATAAGCGCCTTTCTCATGACCGAAAAGTTCGCTTTCTATGGTTCCTTCAGGAATCGCTCCACAGTTGACGGCAAAGTACTTTCCGTTGCGGCGGAGACTGTTCTGGTGGATTATCTTCGGGATATTCTCCTTGCCGACACCGCTTTCGCCCGTAACCAGCACCGTAAGGTCCGTAGGGGCCACGGCGACAGCCATCTCGAGGGCCCTGTTGAGGTCAGGGTCGTTTCCGACGATGTCGAATTTATTCTTCAGTCTCTGTAAATCCTGTTTATCCATATAAACGCAAAGTTAGCAAAAAGTGGATTAGTTCCACCTAAAATCCACAAACTTTTGGCCCGGTTCTTGAAATCAACACAAATGTTAGTATATTTGCGTTAATTGAATTTAAAAGTTTAGATGATGAAAAAAGGAATCAAACTGATTGCTGCCGCCCTTATGGGAATCGCAGCTGTGGGATGTTCTTCAGTGGACAAAATGGCCAAGCTGGCTGAAAATGTGAAAGTTACCTGCGAACCAGAGGTCCTTGAAGCTGTTGCAGGAAATATCGACGCTGATATCACAGTCACATACCCGGCAAAATACTTTCATCCGAAGGCTATCCTCGAAGTCACTCCGGTACTCGTATATGACGGCGGCGAAGCCGCAATGAAACCGTTCGTTTACCAGGGCGAGAAAGTAAAAGACAACTATAAGACCGTTTCCGCTGCCGGCCAGACCGTCAGGGAAAGAGTTCATTTCGATTATGTCGAGGGCATGGAGCAGGCAACTCTCGAGCTCCGCGGCGTAGTCCGTTATAAATCAAAAGCTATCAGTCTTCCTGCAAAGAAGGTCGCTGACGGTACCAACACTACCTACATGCTCGTCGACGCTGACGGCTACTTCGGCTACAGAAAAGACAACTACCAGGAAATCATCAAGCAGACCGAGGAAGGTCAGATCCTCTATAAGATCAACTCTTCAGACGTTGCCGGCAAGGAGCTCAAGAACCAGTCCATCAAGGACTTCCAGGCAGCTCTCGACGCTATCGCAGCTGACGCCAGAAGGAACATCACCAGCACCGAGGTCGTAGCTTATGCTTCTCCGGACGGCGGAAAATCCCTCAACGACAAGCTCTCCGACAAGCGTTCTAAGTCTGCCGACAAGGCATGGGACAAGGTCATGAAGGGCAAGAATGTCGCCGATCCTGAGCTCAAGAGCGTAGGTCAGGACTGGGAAGGCTTCCAGTCTCTCGTAGCCAACTCCAACCTCGAGGACAAGGATCTTATCCTCCGCGTCCTTTCTATGTACAGCGATCCTGCAGTTCGCGAGAACGAGATCAAGAACATGTCTGAGGTCTACACTTCCCTCAAGAGCACCGTTCTTCCTGAGCTCCGCCGCGCAAGATTCATCGCTAACGTAGAATACCAGAATTACTCCAGTGACGAGCTTCTCGCTCTCGTTGACGAGAATATCGACGTCCTTGACGAAGAGGCTCTCCTCCGTGCAGCTACCCTCGTAAGGGACAATGGCAAGAAGATCAGCCTTTACAAGAAGGCCATCGACAAATACGGCAGCGACCGCGCCCAGTTCAACCTTGGCGTCGCTTATCTCGCAGCCGGCAAGATTGCCGATGCAGAGAAGGCTTTCGCCAATGTCAAGGAGACCGGCGCAGACCTCGACAATATCTTCGGAGTAATCGCCATGAGAAAGGGTAACTTTGAGGAGGCTGGAAGGCTCTTCAACAAGGCAGGAAACGACCTCGCCAAGGCTAACCGCGGCGTAGTCGAGATCCTTACCGGCAACTACTCAGCTGCTGCCGCAGATCTCAAGGATTTCCAGGGATGCTGCTACAACAAGACTCTTGCCCTTATCCTCAACGACGAGCTTGACGCAGCCGAGGCCGGTATCAAGTGCAAGGACATCCGCCTGAACTATCTCCGCGCCATCATCGCAGCCCGCAGGGGCGATGCAGAAGGTGTTGCTGCCAACCTCGACAAGATCAAGAATGTCAAGGATCTCGCAGCCCGCGCCGAGAAAGATATCGAATTCGCTCAGTATAGATAATAAACTATTCTGAATCAAATGACTACAGGCCGGTCCCGCACAACGGGGCCGGCTTTTGAATAAATACTATGAGACAATTATTGTTGGTTTTATTTCTTTTGGCGTGCCCCGTCGCAGCGATTGCGCAGGACGCCAGACTCGACTCTCTCGAGAGCACTACCGTAACCGGGACGAGAGTCGCCATGTCCCTCAACAAGAGCGCCAGGATCGTCACAATCCTCGACAGCATATCGATAGCTTCGGCGCCGGCGGACAACGTAAATGACATTCTCAAATATACGCCCGGAGTCGACGTGCGCCAGCGCGGGGCCATGGGCATGCAGACCGATATCAGCGTGCGTGGAGGCACGTTCGACCAGATCGCGGTGCTGCTCAACGGCGTCAATATCAGCGACCCGCAGACGGGCCATAATGCCGCAGATTTCCCGGTCAACATGACCGATATCGACAGGATCGAGGTTCTGGAAGGTCCGGCGGCGCGAGTCTATGGGACATCATCCCTCGTAGGGGCTATCAACATCGTGACGCGGCAGCCTTCCCGGACCGGTGCGACTATCCATCTGGAAGCCGGGGACATGGGTACGGCCTCCGCGAGCGTTTCGGGGACTTATGTCCATAAGAATCTGACCCAGACTCTCTCGGCGGGCTATCAGCGTTCGGATGGCTTCAACCGGAACTCCGCGGGAGGGCTGAACAATGATTTCAATTCGGCGAAGCTGTTCTACAACGGCCGCGCGTCGTTCGGCAGCCGGGGGCTGGATTTCCAGGCCGGCATGAGCATGAAGAATTTCGGATCAAGCACGTTCTACAGTTCGAAGTTCGACGATCAGTTCGAGCATACTTTCAAGACTTTCGCTTCGGTCAAGTCAGCCGGCAAGGGTTTCTGGCATCTTACTCCGGGGGCATACTGGAACCGCAGCGAGGACCGATTCGAGCTCTTCCGCGGCGCTCCGGAGAAGTACCCGTTCAATTACCATGTCACCAATGTCGCAGGCTTTACGCTTTCGAGCGAGATCCAGACTGTCCTGGGCCGTACTTCTTTCGGCGGAGAGATCCGTTACGAGGGTATCCGGAGCACTAATCTTGGAGAACCTCTTTCCAAGCCTCACGGGCACTACGCCGTAGGGCTTGAGAGGACAAATTACAGCCTGTTCTTCGAGCACGATGTGGTGCTGCGCCAGTTTACGGCTTCGGCAGGATTCGGCGCCGTCAAGAATACCGGGAATGATGAGCCGATGAAGATTTATCCGGGCGTCGACCTAAGCTACAGGCTCGGTTCTTCATGGAAGTTCTATGCCTCGTTCAACACCTCCTTCCGCATGCCTACGTTCACCGATCTTTATTATTCGGTCGGAGGGCATCAGGCCGACAAGAATCTCCGCGCAGAGAAGATGCAGGCTTATGAGGGCGGCGTGAAGTATTACCGCAGCGGCGTTACGGCCATACTCAGCGTTTATTACCACCGGGGTCATGACCTTATCGACTGGATTAGGGATTCTTCCCTCGGGGAGGATGCTCCGTGGACTTCGGTCAACCATACCGTGCTGAATACTCTCGGGGAGGAAGCTACTTTAAGGCTTGATTTCCCGGTGCTTACAGACAATGCGGATTTCTTTGTAAGGACGCTGAATCTCGGCTACAGCCATATTTCCCAGTCGAAGAAGCTTGAGCCGGGTCTGCAGTCGGCATATTCGATGGAGTTCCTTCGCCACAAGGCTGTCGCCCAGGCTGATTTCCGGATTTTCAGGTCTCTCGGGCTGAATGTCACTTACCGTTTCGTTGACAGAGTCAGTTCCTCCGACAAGATACGTCCATACTCCCTTGTCGATGCCAAACTGAAATGGGACGCGCCTAAGTACTCGGTATATCTCAAGGCCAACAACCTTCTCGACGCCGACTACTTCGACTTCGGCGACATCCCCCAGCCAGGCCTCTGGCTCCTCGCCGGCTTCTCCATAACCCTCTGATCCCTCCGGTCGCCGAGGGAATGTCGAAATGGTGAGAATATTTAGGGAATTTGTTATATTTGTGGGAATTAGTTATGAAGAAAACTGGCAAAATACTCGTTGTCGATGACAACGCCGGAATCCGCAGCGCTCTGAAGATACTTCTTCCGATGCATTTTGCGGAAGTGGAACTGATCCCGTCCCCTAATGTTCTCAACGCCCGTCTGGTCGACTTCAGGCCCGACGTAGTGCTCCTCGACATGAACTTCCATACCGAGGCAAACACCGGTAACGAAGGCCTGTTCTGGCTCTCCGAGATCAAGAAGATGGCCCCGAAAGTCCAGGTGGTGCTGTTTACCGCCTATGCAGACGTGGCCCTTGCCGTGGAAGGCATGAAACGCGGGGCCTTCGACTTCGTCGTGAAACCGTGGGAGAACGAAAAGCTGATCGAGATTCTGAAATCAGCCGTAGAGGCCGGCGGAAAGGATGCCAAAGCTGCAAAGAGCGCCGCTCCGTCAGAGATGATATGGGGCAGCAGCCCGGCGATGAAAGCAATCCATGCGACCGTCGACAGGATAGCTCTGACCGACGCCAGCATGCTCATAACCGGCGAGAACGGAACCGGAAAGGACGTTCTGGCCAACGAAATCCACCGGTTGTCGCCGCGAAGGGACGGCCCTATGGTCAGCGTCGATGCCGGCGCGATTCCTGAGACCCTCTTCGAGAGCGAGCTCTTCGGTCATGTAAAAGGCGCATTCACTGACGCTCATGCCGACAAAGTCGGCAAGTTCGAAGCCGCGAACGGAGGCACTCTGTTCCTGGATGAGATCGGAAACATCCCTCTCAGTCTGCAGGCAAAGCTGCTGCGGGTGCTGCAGAACCGTACCGTGACCCGGGTCGGCGATACGAAGGCGATTCCGGTCGACATAAGACTCATTTGCGCGACAAACATGAACCTGGAGAAGATGGTCGCCGCGGGAGAGTTCCGCGAAGACCTGTTCTACAGGATCAATACCGTCGAAATCAAGCTTCCGTCGCTGCGGGAAAGGACCGATGAGATCGGACCGCTGGCGGAGATGTTCATAGGACGCTTCGCGCAGAAGTACCACCGGAGCGTCAGCGGAATCTCGGATGAAGCCCTCGCTTTGCTGAAGTCATGTTCCTGGCCGGGCAATATCCGCGAACTGCAGAACTGCCTCGAGAGAGCCGTAATCATGTCCGAGAAAGAGTCGATAGAGGCTGCGGACCTGAATATCAACCCGTCGGAGATCGGAGGCTCCAAGCCAGCCGTGGCGGTCGCTTCTGAAGCCGATTCTGCTCTCGAGACGCTGGAGGCGGCGGAAGAGAAGGCAATCAGAGCCGCCATGGTCCGTTACAACGGCAATCTTTCGATGGTCGCGAAGGCGCTGGACGTCAGCAGGCCTACGCTCTATAGTAAACTCAAGAAATACGGGATATAATGCAGCCGGTTGCGATAATCGCGATTATACTGGCGGCGGTGGCCATCACCGCCCTGATCTGTCGTTTCTTCTACACCCGCCGGGCGGAGAAGAAGATCCAGTATATGCTGGAGTCGCTGGAGGACGGGGAGCTGAATTTCAGGTTCCGGGAAAGCCGTCGCAAGAATTCGCTGAACAATCTCCTCAACAGGCTGAAAGCCCATTTCGATACCGGCGTCAGCAATGTCATCGAAGACAAGGAGGTCGAGTCCTGGACCAGACTGATCAGGGTCCTGACGCACGAGATCATGAACACAGTCAGTCCGATCTCGAGTCTGAGCGAGGCGCTGAAGGATGCTCCTGAATCAGCCATGAGGGAGGGTCTGGATACTATCTCGGCGTCGTCGAAGGGGCTGATCGAGTTCGTGCAGTCGTATCGGGACCTCACCAGAATCCAGAAGCCTGTGAAGAAGGCCTTGCTGCTGAAGGATCTTGTCGGAAGAGTGCTTACTCTGGAAAAGGAGTTCGCGGCGGCTTCGGGGGCGGAGCTGAGCTATACGGAGAAGAACGAGGATATCTTGCTGTATGCCGACGAGAACCAGATTTCGAGGATACTGATAAACCTTGTGCGCAACGCTGTCCAGGCGGGGGCGACCAAGGTAGACATAGTCTCGGAAATAGACAAGGACGAGTCTGTCAATGTCTATGTTTCCAATAACGGGCCGGCGATAAGCGAAGAGGCCCAGTCACAGATTTTCGTGCCTTTCTATACGACCAAGCAGGAAGGCTCGGGCATCGGGCTGAGCGTCTCCCGGCAGATCATGCGTCTGCATGGCGGCGGCCTGCGTCTGCTTCGTTCTGATGCAGAGGCTACTACTTTCCTTCTAACCTTTAAATAGGCGTGTAAGGAATCTTTACATGGGTTGTAAAGTTTTTTTACAACAGCCGTAGATTGTTCTTTTTGTAATCTATTGCATTTCAATCAGTTGCAGAGTTTGGCACACTAGTGGTTATTACTTTTTGCAAAATGATTGAAATGAAAAGATTTATTCTGATAATATCCGTTTTCGCAGGAATCGCAGCATCGGCGCAGACAAAGCCGATGACGATGAAAGAGTGCATGGAATATGCGCTCGAGCATTCCTCGGATATAGAAATCCAGAGAGCTGACAATTCGGACAGCAGAATTGACCGCAGAGACGCGATCCTCGCGGCTTTCGCTCCTGAAATTTCCGCCGGAACAGCCGTACAGTATTCGATGGGACACACCCCGGACCCTAATACCAACATATACTACAAGAATAATACTTTCAGAAACGGTTATTCCGCAGATGCATCCATCTATCTCTTCAACGGTTTCGAGGCAATCAACAATATCAAGATTGCCAAGACAGCGGTTGCGATGGGTATCAGCTCCGAGCAGCAGACCAGCGACAAGATCTGTCTGGCCGTAATGGAAGCATATACAAACGTTGTCTATTATACTTATCTGACAGATAATCTCGGCGAACAGGTTGAGACTGCTAAATCGGCAGTTCTCCGCGCTGAGCGCCAGGAAGAGCTCGGACAGAAGGGACATGCAGACGTGGTGCAGCTCCGCGCCGACCTCGCAGACCGCGAATACCAGTATGTCACGACAGACAACAAAAGGAAAGACGCTATGATCACCCTCCAGAGCCTGATGCTCTGGCCGGTTGATGAAGAACTGATAATTGACACAAGCCTTAGTGATTCAGAGCAGACACTGACTGACCCTACCGTGAAAGACGATATCATAAGTTGTGCTCTAAATAATAACCCGTCTGCTCTGATTGCTAAAGGTAAACTTGACATCGCTCGCAAAAGGCTCAATACTGCAAAATGGCAACTTCTCCCGAGCCTTTCGCTCAGCGCGGGATGGAACACGAATTACAACTTCGCTGTCCCTAAACCGGAAAACACACCTTCTTTCCCCTACTTGTTCAGGAATAATATGGGAGGAAACGTCCAGCTTACTATGCTTCTCCCGATAGACACCCGTCTTGCCCGTCTTTCGAGGATTTCCAAGAGCCGCAACGAAGTAAGAAAAGCGCAGGCTACATATGACAAGACTCTCAAGGATATCGAAGCGGAAGTAATGCGGGCAATCAACGACCGCGACGGCGCAGCAAGGGCTTACCTTCTTGCCGAGCGCAGGGCCGAAACCCAGGAAGAATCCTTCATGCTCAACACCCGCAAGATGGAACAAGGACTTATCTCCCCTATAGAGTTCAGGACTGCATCGGACAATTACATCAACGCAAGGGCCGAGAAGATCGGTTCACAGCTCAAGCTCAGACTTGCAGAATGCGTAGTCAGATATTATAACGGAATTTCATACATAGATCAATTATAGAAACCATGGATAAGCAGCTAGAAAAAGTGACCGGTTGGAAGGTCGCACTCACCAAGAAAGCACTCCCTTACTGGGGCGGAGCCGCTCTCGCAATCCTGATCGGATGGCTCCTCATAAGGGATAACGCCAGCACACTCAATGTCGACCGCGACTCTGTATCCGTGGCGGAAGTAAAGAACGGAGAATTCAACGACTATATCCGCGTAAGCGGTCAGGTCGAGCCTCTCGTGACCATCCAGATAAGCCCTATCGAAGGCGGAGTGGTCAAGGAGATTCTCATCGAAGAAGGTTCGGACGTGCACAAGGGAGACGAGATCCTCCGGCTGTCCAACGACAACGTGGAGCTTGAGATCCTCAACTGCGAGGCAGAGCTTGCCGAGAAGGAGAACATCCTCCGCAACACCCAGATCCAGATGGAGCAGGACAGGCTCAACGTGCGCCAGACCAGGGCCGAGTTCCAGGTCAACGTGCGTCGTCTCAAGAGGACTTATGAGCAGCAGAAGACTCTCTATGAAGAGAAACTTATAGCCCGAGAGGACTATCTCAAGGCCAAAGAGGACTATGAGCTCGCCCTCGAAAAGCTCGAGCTTATCCGCGAGAAGGAGGTGCAGGACAGCATGTACCGCAGCACCCAGGTGGAGAGGATGAAAGAGAGTCTCGACAACATGCTCACCAACATGCTGATGATCCGCCGCCGCAAGGACAATCTCACCATCAAGGCCCCTATCGACGGACAGCTCGGACTTCTTGACGCCGTCCTCGGCGAAAGCATCAACGCCGGCACCAAGATCGGCCAGATCAGCGACATGTCCTCATACAAGATCGTAGCGCAGATCGACGAGCATTATATCGACAAAGTCATTCCTGGTCTTTCGGCCACGATCGAGCGTCAGGGCTCTTCTTTCGAGGCGATGCTGCGCAAGGTATACCCTGAGGTCCGCGAAGGCAAATTCAAGGCTGATTTCAAGTTTGACGGGGATGTCCCGGAGAATATCCGCAGCGGCCAGACATATTACCTGAATCTTCAGCTCGGACAGCCGGAGGAGGCGATCATAATCCCTCGCGGCACATTCTACCAGAAGACGGGCGGAAAGTGGATATATGTCCTCGACGCCAGCGGCAACAAAGCCGTCAAGCGCGAAATCCGTCTGGGACGCCAGAATCCTCAGCACTACGAAGTCCTCGAAGGACTCCAGGCGGGCGAGAAAGTCATCGTCTCCGGCTACGAATACTTTGGAGACAACCAGGTCCTCAATCTCAAATAACTGATTGGAAATGAAAAAGAGAGATAACAGAGTTTTCGCGACGACTATCAATATCGTCGGAATGGGAGTGGCATTTGCCGTCTTCATGACCCTTATGGTAAGAGTCCTCTGGGACTGGACTTATGACAGGCGTTTCCAGGAAAGCGAGAAGGTGTTCGTAATGAAGCATAACCTTTTCGATGAAGGGAAATACTGGACGTCTTGCAGCCGTCCTATAATCGAGATGATGAAAGACGCATGTCCGAATCTTACCGACGTAGGCACATTCTGGCTGTCGTACGACAGGATATGCAACCGTACTGAAACCCCGGAGAACAAAGTCAAGATCCTTGGCGTCGAATGCGACAGCGAAGTGTTCAGAATTTTGCACATACCGATTCTTGAGGGTAGCCTGGAGAATTTCGACAATGGTATGAACGCCATGCTCTCCGAAACCGGAGCACATGCACTTTTCGGGGATGAAAGTCCGGTCGGAAAAAGCATTACGATAAACCAGAAACAATGGACAATTGTCGGAGTTTATAAAGATCTCCCAAAGAATGGGACGGTCAATCAGGATCTGTTGATGAATCTCGGAAAAGAAGATATTGACAACACCGGCGAATGGAGCTACCATCCACTTCTGAGACTGGAAGATCCTGATGAGCTGGAAAGCACCAAGGAGGCGATATTCTCCAAGCTTTCCATGTTTATATCAAACAATACATATTATTATGACAAGAAAGAAGAGACTGATGACCTTACAATAATCAAGAATAGAATCTTTTTCCGGAATATTCATGAATCATATTACGAAAAGAATGACCTGATGTCCGTCTCCGGTGACAAGGCATTCACAAACACGCTCTTCACCATAGCTCTGTTGATCGTATTGATTTCCCTAATCAACTTCATCAACTTCTCCTTTGCAAGGATCCCGTTCCGCATAAAGAGCATAAATACACGTAAAGTCCTCGGAGCAGGCAGATCTTCCCTGATTCTCAGAGAGATCTCAACAGCGGTGCTGGTCGCCGCCTGCGGATTCGCCCTTGCATTACTCCTTCTGCATCTGCTCGCAGGGACCCCGATCGCGGGCTATGTCGGTGGAAGCATGAGAATCATGGACAACATCGGGCTTGTCGCAGGCTCTTTCGGTCTGGCCATAATATGCGCAGTCATCGCAGGTCTCATACCGGCGCTCTATGCGACTTCCCAGCCTGCAGCCATAGTGCTCAAAGGCTCTTACTCGACCAGCGTCAAAGGACGCGGCCTGCGCAATATACTCGTCAGCCTGCAATTCGTACTCTCATTCATATTCACTATCATGGCTCTATTCATCGGAGTTCAGATCCGCCATCTCATCAATAAGGACATGGGCTTCGAGACAGAGAATATCGTCCAGGTAACATGCGGATATGGCTCAGGTAACAGGGCCGAAGCCTTCGAATCAAAGTTGAAGCAGAACGCCGGCATTGTCGATGTGACCTTCTGCGACGGATATCTGCTTTCGAACGGCAGAATGAGCTGGACCAGGGACTATGACAACGAGCGTATGTTCTTCGAAGTAATGCCGATAGCTACGGACTTCCTTACATTCTTCGGAATCGAGGTTCTCGACGGCCGTAACTTCACTGAAGCCGACACCAAAAATGAACTGGCGACAATGATCGTAAACGAGTCTTTCGTCAAGGCTTTCCCGAAGATTAGCGCAGGATCGAAAATGGGAGCCTTGAACAATGAGGAAACGGATATCGTAGGAGTCGTAAAGGACTTCAACTTCAAATCGGCGTCCTATCCTGTCACGCCGCTGGTTCTCCTCTGCTGGGGAGCAAATGGCTGGAGATCATACAATATGGCTTATGTCAAGCTTGCCCCGGGCAATCCTGAAGACGCGATAAAGTACATAAAGAAGACCGTCTGCGAATTCGACTCCAATTACTCCGAGAGTACTGTGGAAGTCTCCTTCATGGACGAGAGTATCGAATACCAGTACAAGAGTCTGATCAGCCTCAGGAAACTCATAACCATCGCCTCTCTGGTAGCTCTTCTTATCGCCATCATCGGCATCATCGGACTGGTTTATTTCGAGACCCAGTTCATCAGCAAGGATATCGCTGTCAGAAGAGTCAATGGAGCGACCGTGGAAGACATCCTCAGAATGATCAACCGAAAGTATGTCATCATATCTCTGGTCGGCTTCGTAATCTCCGTGCCGCTGGCGCTAATGATAATTCTGGGATGGCGCTCGTCTTTCGCCTACCAGGCTCCGGTGCCGGTATGGATCTTCGCAGTCACGCTTATAGGAATCACTTTGCTGACTGTAGCTGTAGTGACATGGCAGAGCTGGAAAGCCGCCAATGCCAATCCGGTAGATTCGTTAAAGAATGAATAAATTAAAATATAGAATTATGATCAAAGTAGAAAACCTCTCTAAAGTATTCCGTACGGAAGAAATAGAAACCACAGCACTAGACAATGTATCCTTCGAAATCAAGGATGGAGAATTCGTAGCAATCATGGGACCTTCCGGATGCGGAAAGTCAACCCTCCTGAACATCCTCGGCCTTCTCGACAACCCTACTTCCGGCAGCTACCAGCTGATCGGCACCGAAGTCGGCAACCTCAAGGAGAAAGAACGCACGAAATTCCGCAAAGGCAACATCGGTTTCGTATTCCAGAGCTTCAACCTTATCGACGAACTCTCAGTCTACGAGAACATCGAACTGCCGCTCCGCTACATGAACGTCCCGGCCTCCGAAAGGAAACAGAAAGTTACGGACATAATGAAGCGCATGAACATCTCCCACCGCGCCCAGCACTTCCCGCAGCAGCTCTCCGGAGGTCAGCAGCAGAGGGTCGCTATCGCCCGCGCAGTGGTCGCAGGACCGAAGCTGATACTCGCCGACGAGCCTACCGGTAACCTCGATTCCAAGAACGGTAAAGAGGTCATGGAGATGCTCTGCGAGCTCAACCGCGAGGGAACCACCATCGTGATGGTTACCCACTCCCAGAAGGATGCCGCGATGGCCCAGAGGACCATCGACCTTTTCGACGGTAAGATTGTTTCAGACGTAAAGAACGAATTATAATGAAAAAGAATCTGATCATAAAGATACTGTCTCTGGGAATTGGTCTGGCCGCCGGTATCGTGCTTGTTGCGAAAGTCTGCTTCGAGCTGTCATTCGACAGAAACTTCAAGGATGCGGACCGGATCTACAAGATCATGACCGGATTTACCCAGAGCGGTCAGTATGAAGACTTCGGCCAGGTCAGCGGAGCGATCGCCCCGGGAATGATGCGGGAAGTCCCTGGAGTTGAATATGGAACAAGGGTAACCTTCTTATTCGGCAGCGACAGATACAGGTTCGTCGATCAGGGTGACGACAGCTTCATTAAAGGGGAACTCGTTCTTGCGGATACATGTTTCTTCAAGGTTTTTGGCCATGAAGTCATTGCCGGAGATCCGGCCAAGGCACTCGCCAAGGAAATGACCGCAATGGTCAGCAGAAGCTTCGCCGAAAAAATCGGCGGAATCCAGGAATGCATCGGAAAGACAATCTATAACGAAGAATATCCCGATTACAAGTTTACTGTCGAAGGTGTCTTCGAAGACTTCCCTGACAACTGCACCTTAAGTTATGACATTCTGCTCTCGATGGAAACATACGACAAAGAGAGCACTGAAAACTGGCTCGGAAACGACCGCTACAAAGGCTTTGTCAAACTCGCGGAAGGCGTCGATCCAAATACTCTCCGTCCGGCTATCCGCAAGATGCAGGAAAACAATCAGGACATGGAATTGATAAAGAGCGCCGGAGTAGAAATCGAATACTTTCTCAAGCCGTTCGCAAAAGTCCATACTTCCGATCCTATCGTCAAGAATACCATAACCATTCTGTCAATTGTAGCCGTGCTGCTGCTTGTCATAAGCCTCATGAATTACGTGCTGATTACAATTTCAGCCGTAGTAAAGAGGTCCAAGGAAGTAGGAGTTCGCAAATGCTACGGAGCAGAGACACCAGATATCTATTCCATGCTCTCAAAAGAGGCCGCAAGGGATATGGGGCTGGCGGTATTGTTCGCCGTGATTCTGGTGACATGCGGAAAGGGTCTGATAATGAACATACTCGGAGTAGAGTTCGAGACGCTGCTCGTTCCCCAGAGTATCATAGCCATCGCCGTGACAATCGTAATTCTGTATGTCATCTCAGTCGTCGCCCCGGCCAGGCTCTATTCCAGGATACCTATAGCTGCGGCTTTCCGCAACTATACCGAATCCTCCAAGAAATGGAAACTCGGTCTTCTCGGGGTACAGTTTTTCATCAACATGGCTTTGGTCGTAATGCTGGTATTCGTCAGCATGCAGTACCGCAAGGCTCTTTACGGAGAAGTAGGATACGACTACGAGAACCTTCTTTATCTCAGTCTCTACAACCAGACGGCACAGAGCTCGTCCGAGAGAATAAAGAATGAGCTGGAAAGACTTCCTGAAGTCGAAGGAGTAGAATTCGGCTATGAGCTGCCGATGAGCGGATCCAGCGGAAACAACGTCTATATCCCTGGCATGACGGAAGAACTCTTCAACTTTGCCGACCAGTATTCCTCGACAAAGGGCTACAACAGTCTTCTCGGCATCCCGTACGTGGAAGGAAGAGCGCCTGAAGCCGAAGGTGAAGTAGCTGTGGACCAGAACTTTGCGGAAAAGATATGCCAGATCGGTAACTGGAAAGACGGAGCTGTCGGCAAGACCATCAACCTTACGGGGCATGGAGACGGAATGTCAATGTACGGAGATCCGTTCGTTATCTGCGGAGTGTACAGAAACTATCTGCTCGGAACGCAAGCCGGCAGGGATTATCGGCCAAGCGCCCGTTTCTATGGAGACCTCAGCGGCAATTACTGGATGAAGGAATGCCTGATCAGAGTCAATAATGCCGACCGTCAGACAATCGACAAGATCCAGAAGATCATCGACGGTATCTTCCCGGAAAGCACCAACAAGGAAGTCCGTTCTTACGCCGCCGACCTTAGAGGATCGTATGACGACAAACTGAAGATGAGGAATACCATTATCCTCGGCTGTATCCTGTCCCTTATAGTTGCGCTCATCGGTCTTATAGGCTATATCCGCGACGAAAGCAACAGACGCAGCAAAGAGATGGCCATCAGAAAGATAAACGGAGCGACGACCAACGAGATCATCGGCCTGTTCATCAAGGACATCTCGCGGATAGCAATCATTTCCGCAATACTCGCAGACGTTCTCGCCTGGTATGCATCAAGGCTATGGCTTCAGCAGTTCAGCGAGAAGATATCTCTCAGTCCATGGGTATTCATTGCCGGAAATATCGTAGTCCTGCTTATTATTACAGGCGCCGTAGTGCTCAACTGCCTGCGTATCGCCAAAGCAAACCCTGTAGAATCTTTAAAGAATGAATAGTTATTTCAAGTTCCTCTCAAGAAACAGATTATATACGGCTATCGAATTCTTCGGACTGGCAGTCAGCCTTGCGTTCGTAATTCTGATTGGAAGCTATGTCGCCCAGCAATACAGCCTGGCCCATGAGGGTCCGGACTGGAAGAGAATCTATGCTCCCGGAACGGCCGATTACGCTTCTCTCAGCTTCTGGGACAAGGAGGAACTTGACATGGCCGTACCGGAGATCGAAGCCTCGACCAGAGTCGTCCTGATGTACCAGCCGGTCGTATCGGATACAGGTGAAAGCTACACCTGCTCCGGACTGCAGATAGACCCGGATTTCTTCGAAGTATTCCCTAAATACAAACTGAGAGGAGGTAGCATCGACGCTTTTGAAGCTACGGACGCAGTCCTGATTAGCGAGACATTTGCAGCTCAGCTTTCCAAGGATGGCGTCCCGGTTGAAGGGAAAGTTATAAAAGTCGACGGAAATGACAAGGTCGTTGCCGGAGTAGTCGAGGATTTCCGCAACACTCTCTTCCCTTACAGCGATGTCCTTGTCAACATAAAATCCGACGGATTCTCCAAGAGTCCGAAAAATTTCCAGAGTATCGGCAATTATTCGACATTCTACCGTACCGTAAAAGGTGCTGAACGCAAAGACGTCGATGCAAAGGTAATGGAGCTTCTGCACCGGAATTATGGTCCGCACTGGGGCGAGCTCGAAGGCTGGAGGACATACCGAATCGATGAAATCTTCCTCGGTAACAAAGCCAGCGGAAACACCAGGGCCGGAGACGGCAAGATGCTGCGGCTTCTGTCAATCGTGGTTCTTCTGCTCCTGCTTTCTGCCGTATTCAATTACATGAATCTCTCCTATGCGCTCAGCGGCAAAAGAGCCAAGGAGATGGCTACACGAAGGCTTATAGGAGCCTCCAAGGCCGGTATCACCTGGCGTTACATAGCGGAATCCGTGCTGTTTACCGCTGCCAGCTTTGCGGTCGCGCTGCTGCTGGCCAGGAATCTGGTCCCGATGATGAACCATCTGCTGCTGCCGCAGGAGGGCATCCAGATAGTCATAACCCAGACCATGGTTCCGCTTGAGTTCAAGATGACTCCCGGTTATGTTGCCGTCTATGTGCTCGCTATTCTTCTGCTCGGAGCAATCTGCGGACTGCTGCCGGCATGGACGGCGTCCCGCTATGAGCCTATCAATATCATCAACGGCTCGTTCCGAAGGATGAACAAGATGGTTTTCGGGAAGGTGCTCATCGTTGCGCAGAACGTTCTGGCCGTCTTCATGTTGTCGATGGCTATAGTCATGGAGGTGCAGATGAAGCATATGGCAGACAGGCCTACCAATTCGGCGGTCGACGACAGATTCATGATCGGGACGACAGCACGCCATGCCGGCGAGATCGGTCCGCTTATCGACAGGTTGCAGAACCTGCCCTTCGTGGAACAGATTGGAGTCGGAAGGGGGCTTCCGGGAGCGATAACCATGTTTTTTACAACGGATGCGACATCCGGGAACAAGGTCACGTTTGCTCCGATTCTATGCGACTCTGTCTATTTCAGGCTGCTGGGATTGAAGGTCAAGGAAGATTTCGGGCATCCGGTCAACAATTCGGTCTGGTTCGGAGAATCGGCCTTTGTGGCCGCTGAAGTATCAGATACTTCCGCTTCTTTTGCGAGGAGGTTCAATATAAACATGCTGCAGCCGGAGTATATCGGCGGAGTCGTGGCTGATTTCCCGGCCCTGCCGGCTTCTGATGCTAACGGAGGTGGAAACACCGTAGTAGTCGTCACGAGGCCTGAAGAGCTGCTTTATTCAAACAATCTGCTTATAAAGACCGTAGGAGAAGATAAAGCCTACGCGAAACGGATGATGCAGGAATATGAGGCGTTCTGCACGGAAAAATACGGGACAGCCCAGACTTCCTGGATGTACGGGTTCCTGAGGGATATCTTCCGGGATCAGCTTGCGCCGGTAAGACGTACCGTACGGCTGGTGGAGCTGTTTGCCCTGCTGTCGGTGATAATCGCTCTTCTGGGACTGCTGGCAATCAGTACTTACTATGCTGAAGAAAGTACCCGCCAGATTGCCATCCGAAAGGTATTCGGCGGCGACGTAAAGGGTGAGACTATCCGTAATGTGAAGAATTATATGGTGCTGGTCGGCGTAGCCTGCGCAATAGGAATTCCTGTAGCTATCTGGGCTTCGAGGCTGTACCTTGCCCGGTTTGCCTACAGGATCGAGAACTATGGCTGGGTCTTCCCTCTGGCGATACTTCTGACCGCGGCCATGGCCTTCGGCTCAGTCGTATGGCAGACCTACAAGGCTGCAAAGACCAACCCAGCGGACTGCCTAAAGAGAGAGTAATCCGATTGACCGTCGACGACGCTATAATCGGCTGATATTGTTGTCAATCCATTCCCACTTATCCAGGAAGGCCTTTTTGATTCGCTCCACCGACTGCTGGAATGTCATTTCTTCGTCTCCATTCTCACGGTTCGAGATCGGCCAGAGAGTAGAGTTGAAACTCTCGGAAAGACGGATACTGTCGGCCATACCATCGATATACTCAGGCAGTTTCTTAAGCTCGTCCTTCTTCTCGTTCCATCGGGCTACGAGGGCCGCCTTGAAGTCCGGGTCCTTCAGAAGGTATGGGTAAAACATGGTTTGAGTAGCTCCGCACCAGAAGTTTGCGCGGTCCGGCAGGAAGACATGGAAGTCAAAGTCCCACGCCGGTCCGCTGTAAAGCTTCCCGCCGGCCGGCTTATACATATAGAGGCTGTGCGGGCCCGCGGATGGCCATGTATTATAGAAATCATGGTTGCCGGTGAGCTCCTGCATGATCAGGAAGTCGATCGCTGTCTGGACGTCGAGATAGTCTGCGTATTCATGGTTCCGGACTCTGCTCTCGCTCTTCATAAGAGTCTCTAGATTGAAGATGAAATCCTGGAGTTCTTTGTAATAATCCTGGTTGAGTTCGTCGCCGTCCGGCTCTTTGACCATCCAGGGAAGGTTCAGAAGCTGAGTATAACGGAACTTGTTCGGCTCATCATAGTAGGAGTCGACTTCCAGCAGGAAGCCGCCGTCCTTGTCGATGTTGACGCGGTTCTTGTCGATCTTTATCTGTTCGCAGAGATAGTAGTTGCCGGCATGCGTGCCGTTCATCACCAGCTCGACGAACTGGCCGCGGACGGTATATGGCAGTCCGATGGTGCGCGAGAGCCAGAATGCGGCGTCGTTACGCAATATCGTACGGTCTTTCCAGTTGGCAAGGAGTATCCATCTCTTGTGCTTAGGCATTCCGAGGATTTCTGCTTTGGAGTCGAGTTTGAGGGCGTATGGTTTCTTGGGGTAGTTCCAAGTCGAGTTGCCGCGGCCGCGGATGCTCATCTGGCCCTCGTAGTTGACGGTGCCGTCCGGCAGTTCTATGCGCATCGTGGCGCCCTCCATCCAGTTATCTTTATAATAATCCCTGTTGCCATTCTCGCCGACCGCTATATTCTTTCCTCCGGGGGTCTGGATGCGGACGACGGGAAGACCCGTGTTGCGGGCGATGACGGAGTAGTCCTGATAGATATTGTCCCTGATGACTCTGTAGGTCGCCGGTGTCGAGAGGTCGAGGGTGACAGTCTGCGATTCTATGGTCATTTCACAAGAGCTGAAGTCGGTTCTTGTCGGGAATGTCGCCGTTATGGTCGATGACTCGACATCGGCCGTCGCGTATACGCCGTCGATTCTGACGTTGGTGATGCTGATCTGCCCCGGAACAGGCTTTTTTTCCGGGCCCTCTTTCCCTGAGCATGCGAAAATCGCTGCCATCGTCGCGACAGCGAGAATAGTCTTGAAGGTTGTGTTCATCCGAAATGTTATTGTAAATGCTGCCAAATGTAGCAATTTTTAGTCACTATCAAATCCGGCATCTTCTTTAAATGCACATTTTATAGGTAACTATCTGAGTATCAGCATCATAATTAAATCCTTTCGCCTTAGTTTCCGTAACATATTGATTACTAACTAACTATATTGTTACTAAGTTTTTTATCCTAACGGTGCTCTTTAAGTACCTTTTATTTATGTGGCAGTTTAAGTAAATTGATTGCGAAAAGAGAACCGTACGGCATGCTTGACATGCTCTTTTCAGGCGTCTCCGAAAAGCCTGTAACAGAGTAGGACATTTAATTAAACTTAGTATTGATGAAAACAATTGAAAATGATCAGCTAGCCTTGATTCAAGGCGGTGGTTTTTGGGAAGTTGCCGGTTGTGTCGGCGCAGTAGTCGGTTGGGGTGCTAGTATCGCAGGTGCCACTCTCCTTACCGGAGGCGTCGGTGGTGCTCTTCTCTGGGCTGGTGGCCATGTAGCTGCTGACCTCATGGTCGGAATTGGCTGTGGTTCATTGGCCAGATAGTCAGTCGCTTATAAAGCACCGAAGAACTAAATTCTTTTAATCACAAATTAGTAAACAATCTGAGAAATGAATGCAATCGCACTTGAAGAAATGGCTGGCATCCATGGCGGTGCTTCCTTAATAGATAAAGCTTGTGTCGTAATTGGCGCAGGATCTGCAATTTATACTATTGGAGCAGTTGCTAACTGGTGGAATCCCGTTGGTTGGGTTCTTGCTGCTGGCGATGTAGCTTCTATCGCTTGTGGCGTTTATGAAGTAGCTACTCACGTCTAACTATTAGTTTGTCTGGTATGGTAGCAATAGGAAAAACAATAATAAGAATACTTTTAGTCGTTGAAGCATTGGTTGCACTGTGCCTTATTCTGGCTTTATTTGAAATTGCACCGTTTTCCGAAATGCTTTACTTCTTATTAATTGCCAATGCTATTTTTATCGTTCCTCTTTCAATCTATGCATATAAAGGAAGAAAGAGGTAAATTCAGTTTAATTATTTTTAATTAAAATAGTTCATCATGAAAACTATCGAAATTAATCAGTTAGCCTTGATCGAAGGCGGTGATTTCTGGACTGCAGCTGGATGTATAGGCGGCGCCCTCGCCTGGGGTGCTTCTATCGCTGGAGCTACACTTTTGACCGGCGGCGTCGGTGGTGCTCTTCTCTGGGCTGGCGGCCATGCAGCTATCGGTACCGGTATGGGTATTGCTTGTGCTGAATGGCTTAAAAGCATGCAGGAACCTGCAGCCCAATAATCTTATTCATTTTTTATTTGTAAACTAAAATTTTTTACAAAATGAATGCTGTAACAATTGATGAGATGTCTTGCATTTGTGGTGGGGCATCTGTTATAGACAAAGCATGTATTGTAATTGGAGCTGGATCCGCAATTTATACCATCGGAGCAGTTGCTAACTGGTGGAATCCTGTTGGTTGGGTTCTTGCTGTCGGTGATGTAGCTTCTATCGCCTGTGGTGCTTATGCTGTTGGTTCCCATATAGCTTAAATAAGCATTTTCCCTCTTATTCCTGCCGCATCCTGGTTGAATTACATCGCCATCATACGGCAGGATTTTCGTTTGATAGGTTAAACTAGCACTTCAAAAAAGATTGCGCAATAACCTTAAGATTAAATTTTCTTTCGGCTCGATTATTTAACCACCTGACTGTTAGCGCTTTATATTCTACGGTTGATTTTTCTCCTAACGTATAACATTGATACTCTTTTATTTAATTATTTATATGTATAATTTTACATTGAAAAGATAAAAGCGGCAATTGCTATGCATTTTCTTTTCAGGCGATTCCGAAAAGCCTCGAATAGAGTAGGTAATACTTTAAACAGACGAATTATGAAAACTATTGAATTCAATCAGCTGGAAACAATTAACGGTGGTGATTTCTGGGATGCGGCCGGATGTATTAGCGGAATTCTTGCCTGGGGTGGATCATATGCTGCTGCCACTCTTTTGACAGGTGGTGTCGGAGCTATAGCACTTTGGGGGCTTGGTCATACTGCTGCAGGCATAGGCATGAGTTTCGCCTGTGCTGACTGGATCGGAAGTACTCTGGGATAATATGTCTTTAATCCGGATAAATCATCTATATGATATGGAATAATTGTTCATGTTTTTGATTTCCTGGATTCTTATCCTTGAATATATGTTTAATGTTCATATATTCAAGGATTTTTTTCATGAAGCGCACATATTCCTAAAATAATATACTGATCGATTGAATATTACGTTTCAAATCTTTTATAAATAGCTGGTTAGCAACTCGTTATGAAATTACTAACCGGGCCATCGGAGTAATTAGTTGATATATAATAATATAGAAGTATACATTTTTACGCATCCTAACGTTTCTGTTTTATTCCTTTTTTCTTTGAGCATAAAATACTATTTTTGTTAAGAACGGAAAGGTCTAATGTATTAACAATTAATTCACGATAGTTGTGCGTCTAAACAATAATTCCACGTTGTTCCTGTTTTATCTGGGAGTAATGTTGATTCTTACCTATCTGCAGCAGGAGTTTGTTCTTTTGCCGGAATTGCAGAGTTTTGATCTGGTAGGTGAAGATGCAAAAGCTCTTCTAATGGAGAAGTGGCAGAAATCACGCTGGTTGGCATTCCTTGTAGCACCGATTATGTTGCCTCTCAGAATATCACTTATCTCCTTGTGCCTTTTTATCGGCAGTTTCCTTGTAACGGAAATGTCCGGATATAAATTCAAGGACTGGTGGTCTGTTGTTCTCCGCGCACAAGCAGTGATGCTTTGTTATAGCATCTGTATTTGCGTTATAAATATCTGCTTCGGGTCTGAAAAAACGGTATATGCTATCAGTCATATGTCTTTGATGTTCCTTGGTGGAGAAGATATGGCGTCGTGGCTGCGGGTGCCTCTTTCTGCGGTTAATCTATTTGAGATAATTTATTGGTTCGTAATGGCTTGGCTTGTGGGCAAGTTGACAAATAACAGATTCGTTAAATCTTTCAAGTTCGTAATGTCTTCATATGGCGTGGGATACTTGTTTTACATAGTTCTTTTGATGTTTCTTGTTCTGTATTTGAGTTAAATGAAAAAGAGAGGAATAGTCTTGACTTTGGTTCTGGCAATCGCTGTCGTTGTAGTTTCTCTGTTTATATGGGCGTTATGCCGATATAATGAAAAACAGACTACTATCGGGATGATGCCCGAATTCTCGGGTGTTACTACTGAGGGATTGACGTTTTCGTCTGCAGAAGACCTTATCCCAGATAAAAGAACGGCCCTGATGTTTTTTCATCCTGAATGCGAATTCTGTCGTAAGGAAATAGAGGGCATAATTAAAAGATACGATGAATGTAGGGATGTACAGTGGGTATTTATCACGTTTGCTCCTGCTGATCTGGTTGCCGAATTCATGATGGAGTACCCTTTGGAAATGATTCCGGACTCGAAGATAATCGTGGAAAAAGGGGAGGAAATATTTAAACTATTCGATGTCGAAGCTCCGCCGTCTCTGTACATATTTGATGAGGAACGAAAGCTGCTTAAAAGACATAAGGGAGCGGTATCAATCAAGATTATTGTTGAGGAATTGCAATAATGATTAACAGAAAGTTAGTTGAAAAGAGTTTTGTCCATCAGCATGATATGACAGACTGTGGTGCGGCATGTCTGCTGTCACTGATAAGGTTTTATGGTGGAGATTCTTCCATACTTCATCTCCGCGATATAAGTGGTACGTCCAATACCGGGACAACTGTTCTGGGCTTGTATCAAGCCGCCCAGACTATGGGCTTTACTCCGACAGGTGCCGAAGCTAACGGAATTCCGGATCTTATAGCTCACGGAAAGCCATGCATATTATCGGTAATCATAGATCAGAAACTGTCTCATTTCGTCGTTTTTTACGGATATGATAAAGGAAAGTTCCTGATCTCTGATCCGGCTAAGGGTGTAGTTGATATGTCTGAAGAAGAACTGGACAAGATATGGACAAGGAAATGTCTTCTTCTGGAACCCAACGCGGCTTTCGAAAAAAAAGAAAGTATAACCGGACGAAAAAAGGACTGGATAAAGGAACTGATCCATGATGATATCGGACTTCTTGGCGCCGGAGTCGCTATCGGTCTCGTTATAGCAGTCCTTGGTATGGTGATGGCAATCTTCTCCCAGAAACTAGTGGATGATGTCCTGCCGTCCAGAGATATGACCAAGCTTGTGCTTGGTCTGGCAATGGTACTTTTCTTATTGCTTGTAAAGGTTGGAATCTCGGCCATAAGAGGGAAACTGTTGTTAATTCAGAAACAGGCTTTCAATAATCGTATAATAGTATCTTTCTTCGAGAAGATTCTCCATCTTCCAAAGAGTTTCTTCGATACCAGAAAGACTGGAGACATGGTCGCGAGGTTGAATGATACCAGACGAATCCAAACAGTCATAAGCACACTTGCCGGCGAGACGATTATTAATTCTCTGGTCATAATTGTTTCAATAGTCTTTTTGTTTGTTTATTCCTGGAAGGTAGCTCTTGTCGCTCTTGTATGTCTGCCTCTGTTCTGGTGGATTATTGCCAGAAACAACAAAAAAGTGATAGCTCAGCAACGGGATATGATGAGTTCATACGCTATGAGCGAGAGTGGATTTATTAATACAATCTCGGGAATAGCTGATATCAAGGGCTTCTCACGGCAGGACAGTTTCCTTAAACTTAATGAAGTGTTGTACTCCACTTTCCAGTCAAAGGTTTTCGCCCTTGGCGGATCGGAAATCAATATTGGCATATGGGCGGGAATCAGCAGTACTGTAATCCAGGTGGCTCTTATTGCTATATGCTCATTATTCGTCTATTCCGAAACAATGACAACCGGTGAATTGATGGCTGTTATCGGGATCACAGGGACTCTTTTCCCGGCCGTGGCAAGTCTGGCTCTTGTTATGATTCCGATAAATGAAGCCAAGGTCGCTTTTGACCGAATGTATGAGATTGTTGATGCAAGGGAAGAGGAATCCGGCAAATCTCTTTCTTCAGATTATGAGGTCAACACCCTGGAACTCAAGAACATGTCTTTCCGTTTCATCGGAAGAAAACGGATAATAGATAATATCACCCATACTTTCAAGCTTGGAGAAATTGCTTGTCTGGTAGGAGAAAGCGGTTGTGGAAAAAGTACTCTCTGTCAGATAATCGAAAGATTTTATAAGCCAGAAGAAGGCGAAATCCTTCTTGACGGAGTCTCGGTCGAAGATATAGCCCTTGACGATTGGCGCAATCTGATATCGGTTGTGCCACAGGATATTTTCCTGTATAATGGCACCATCCTCGAGAATATATGTTTCGGTAAGGCCCCTGAAAGTCTGGAGGGAATCGTGGCTTTCTGCCAGAAATATGGTTTCGATAAATTCATCTCAGAACTTCCGGGCGGACTGTTTACTCTTGTAGGAGAAGACGGGATCAACCTTTCTGGCGGCCAGAAACAGCTCGTCGCTTTTGCCAGAGCCTTGTATAAGCCGTCAAAAATTCTTATACTTGACGAAATGACTGCCGCGATGGACCGTCGCACTGAAAAGCATATATGCAACCTTCTGGATCAGTTACGGAAGGACCATCTTATAATCTTTGTTACCCACAGGATGGAGACTGCTCGTCAGATTGCGGACAGTATTGTCGTGATGGAGAACGGGAAAATAGCAGCCAATGGAACTCATGAAGAATTGCTGAAATTCGACAACTTCTATAGTGAGTACTGGAAATCATTAAATGCCTGACCATGATCAAGACCATCCGTGGAGCATTACAGTCAATCCGTCAGAATAGCTTACGCTCATTTCTGGCAGGGTTCGGCATAGCCTGGGGCATCTTTCTGCTGGTAATTCTGCTTGGCGTCGGCAATGGATTCAGGAATGGAGTGATGTCCTTGTTCAGTACGTTTGCGCAAAAGAGCCTTTTTGTCTATGCGGGAAAGACTTCGGAAGCGACCTCTGAATTGAATGAAAATGCTGTCGTTCGTTTCGAAAAGGGAATTACAGGGGATATCCGGAGGCGTTATGGCTGTATTCTTGCCTGCTCTGAAGAAATGTCTATCCCGTCGATTCCGGTTTCGGCTAATGGCGAATCATTAGTCAGTGCGATTCAGGGTGTAGGGGAAGACTATTTCAAGATCAGAATCCTTGAAGCTAAAGAAGGGAGATTGCTTAATCGTCTTGATAATTTGAGAGCCAGAAATGTCGTCATAATTGGTGAGGGAATAAAACAATCTCTTTTCGGTAAAACAGATGCTCTAAACAAGTCGATTCATATAGGTAACAGTATTTTTCAAGTTGTCGGTATCTTGTCTTCCGAAGACATTTTTTCAATGGCTGAAAGAAATTCTATTTATATCCCGGCTTCCTCTTTCTCGTCTAATTTCGACAGCAAGGGCGAAATATCTTCTTTCAGTCTTTCTCTTTCAGAGGATATTGTTTCATCTGAGGTTGAGAAAGATATCCATGATTATCTGGCTTGGCGTTATGGATTTGATCCGCACGATGAAATGGCTGTACAGATTGCTAATATCGAGACTCAGACCAAGAGTTTCAGAAGTCTATTCAATGGCCTGACCGTGCTGATATGGATCGTTGGTATTTGTCTGCTTCTGAGTGGAATAGTCGGCGTATGTAATGTGATGCTAATAATCGTAAAGGAAAGGACAAGCGAAATCGGAATACGTAAAGCCGTCGGAGCTACTTCGCGCTCTATCATATCAATGATAATGACGGAGTCCATTACAATAACGTTCATTGCAGGCCTTGTCGGTGCAACGCTCGGCGGAGCCGTTGTCCTTATCGCTGACAAGTTACTTATGCCTATGGTCGATTCAGAGATCATGGGTTCGCTCGAGATTGATTTCCCTGCTGTTACGGCGGCGGTTATCATACTTTGCCTTTCCGGCCTGCTGGCTGGACTATTCCCAGCTTTGAAGGCCTCTCAGATTACTCCTGTCGAGGCTATCAGATATGAAAATAGAGAATAAAATATATGAAAGCGTTTAATGTCATAGCGGTGTCCGTATTTGTCGGAGCTGTCGGTTTTATTACATGGAGCCTTGTCAAAGATTCCCATAAGAAGTATTATGTTACGACGCATGCCGAAGAGACAACCATAGAGGAAAACCTTAATCTCTCGGGTTTTGTATATCCAAGCAAAGAGATTGAAGTCAAGCCTCAGCTGTCCGGAGTCGTGGATGCGGTTTTCGTGTCTGTGGGAGACGCTGTAAAAGTCGGGGATCCGATCGCATCCGTAAGCCTTGTTCCGAATTCTTCTGAAGTGGAGAATCTTACAAGCAGCGTTAATGTTGCCAAAATCAGCCTGAAGGCCGCAGAAGCTACATACGAACGACAGAAGACGCTTCTGGAGAATAAAGCGATTTCCAGGACAGAATATGAAGCGTCGGAAAGAGAGTATCTGACAGCAAAAGAGACATACGAGACTGCCCGACACCAGCTGAATCTTCGCCAGAAGAATCAGAGAACAGAGAATAATATCGTTCGTTCCAGTACTTCCGGTACAATAATAGACGTTCCTGTAAAGCCAGGCTCATCTGTTGTTGAAAGAAGCAGCTATAACGTCGGAACAACCGTAGCGACAATCGCAAGTTCGGATGTCTATGTATTTTCCGCTGATGTCCCTGAAAAGAATATCGGAAAACTCCATGTCGGAGCCCCAGTCAAGATAACCCTCCTGGCGTACGAGGATATGCTCATAGAAGCCATGATTACCAAGATATCTTCTAAGGGAAAAATCGATAACGGTGCTGTGAAGTTCCCCCTTGAAGCTCAGTTTACGGTTCCGGACAAGTCGGTCGAACTCCGGTCCGGATATTCGGCTTCAGGCGAAGTTCTGCTGACCAGAAAAGAAAATGTCATGTCTCTTCCGGAGAAATGCGTGAACTTCAAGGGAGATACGACTTATGTTTATCTGACGGATTCGCTCAAACATTCAGTAAAGGAACAGATGGTTAAATTGGGACTTTCTGACGGAGAAAGGATCGAAATTCTTGACGGTTTGTCCAAGAAGGATTTCGTTATTACGAATTATCATGATTGAGTTGAAAGGTATACATAAATCGTATGTCACGAAATACGAAACTCTTCCTGTCCTGAAAGGCATTGATCTGACAATCAGGGACGGGGAGATGGTGTCCATAATGGGAGCCTCGGGATCCGGGAAATCCACGTTGCTTAATATCCTTGGATTGCTCGATAAATTCGATGACGGAGAATATTGCATTAATGGCCAGTCTGTAAAGAATCTCAATGACGATCAGATGGCCCATTTCCGGAACGAAAAGATCGGCTTCGTTTTTCAGTCGGCTAACCTGATACCGCAACTCGACATCCTTGATAATGTAATACTGCCGCTGACTTACCGTGATCTCACGGATAAGCAGATGCGCATGGCTGGACAGGAGATGCTTGAGCGTTTTGGCCTCTTGGAATGGAGACGGCATTTCCCGAATGAGCTATCCGGAGGCCAGAAACAGAGAGTCGCCATAGCCCGGGCGATAATAACCAAGCCGGAGATCATATTTGCCGATGAACCGACAGGGCAGCTTGATTCTGTGACGACCGATTCTGTCATGACGCTTCTTGCGGAAATAAATAATACTCTGGGCAGTACAATGGTTATTGTGACACACGAGCAAGCGGTCGCTGATAAGACAGAACGAATTATTCATATAAAAGACGGTTTGATATGTTGAGAAAGACTTACATGATTGCTATTCTCTTTGCCTGTTCCATCCCGTTGGCAGGACAGACAAACCACGCCTGGACCCTTGAAGAATGTATCCGGTATGCTGTGGAGAATAATATAGACGTCCAGAAACAGACAATTGCCGTTGATGAAAGTGAACTTTCTCTGATTGAGGGGAAATGGGCTTTTGTCCCGACATTATCTGCTTCCGCCAGTTATACTATCGCTTCAGGACGAGTCCTGGACCAAACTACATATCAATTCGTGGAGACTGATTATACGACCAGCAGCACAGCCTCCATCTCCGGCGATCTGTCATTATTCGAGGGCGGAAGAAAAATATATGCCCTGAATAAAGCCAAGTTGTCGCTTAAGGCGGCCAACCTTAAAGAGGAATCTGTAAAATATAACCTCAGACTCAATGTCATCGCTTCGTACATGGACGTTCTTTGTGCTGAAGAACAAGTCGTTGTCGCTGAAGAATCGGCTAATCTTGTAGAAGCTCAGCTGGAAAGGGCCAAAGTGCTTTTAGAGGCGGGTAGTATTACCGAATCCGATGTCCTTCAGCTTCAATCGCAGCTTTTCGCTGCGAACAATGATATTGCTTTGGCAAATCATTCGGAAAAGATGGCTAGACTTGCTTTGTGCAATCTTTTGGAGATTGAAGACTATGAGTCTTTTGTAATCGCAAAACCAGAAAATAGCGTACTGCTTCCTCCTGTAATTGATGTGGATTCAGTGGTGGAGAATAATCCGGATTACCAGGCTTCGATCATGAATATTGGATTGATTGAGTATGATTATAAAATTGCTAAAGCTGGATATAGCCCAAGGTTGTCGCTCTCTCTAGGTTATGGATCAAGTTTCTCTAGCGCTCGAAAAAAACAGCTGCTCAACGAAGACCTTACCATGCGTTATGAGGCTTATCCGTTCTTGGAACAATATACAGACAACGCTAGCGTTTTTGTTTCCGTAGGCATTGCTATTCCTATACTGAACGGCCTTACTGTAAGAAATAATGTCAAACGAGCCAAATTGGCTGCCAGAGATGCGGAACTGAACATGAGGACTGTAAAAAAGAATCTGCATCGTCAGATCCTTCAGGCACAGATTGACTGCGAAACGGCCCAGGGAAATTATTATCGTACTGAAGAAGAGGTGAAGTACGCAGAAGAGGCAATGCGTCAAGTATCAGAAAAATACAGGCTCGGGACTACGGATTATCTTAGTTGGAATACGGCTATGATTGAGTTGTCTAAGGCGCGCTATAACCTTATAGAAGCCAAGTATACTTATCTTCTTAAGTACGAGATGTTAAAATCATATTGATTCAGGTATCCTCGCTTTTGCTATTAAAGATAGATTACTATTGTTGACGCAAGTAATGATTCTAACTGCTATCTTATTTGTAGCAATACTTGCCATAGCTTTTGTTCTAAGCATACTATTCTTTCTGACCAGGAAATAAAAAATCCTGACTATTTCTATTACAACAACATCCATTAAAAATTTTTACAAACGGACTGTAAGATTGTAAAATTTCTTTACAGTCCGTTTTTTGAACACACAATCATAATTAATTATCATTCAATATATTACAAACTTTGGCACAGGGTTGGCCTTATCTGTTTTCAGAAAACGAAAAAAAGTTAAACCCATAAAAAACTAATATCATGAAAAAGATCATCGCCATCATCGCCATCGCAATTGCAACAATCGCAACAGCCAACGCAAAAGTCGTTAAAGGACATGTAAACGACAGAGACGGATATCCTGTAGAAGGAATCAGAATCGCCGTAGTCGACGAAGACAACAACGGAAAAAGGACCATCATCCGCACCGATGAAAACGGCTACTTCGAACTCCGCGTCCCGGACACTTTCGATGTATCGGTCGTAAAGGACCTGTTCTCCACCGGAGTCATAACAGTCCGCGATTTCAAGAACACCAGGAAAGGACTGGAAATCACCATCGATGTAGCAGTCCAGCTCGAAAAAGCAATCTGTTATGCAGAAAAAAAGTAAGGATTGTTATATTTGCGTATAGAATTATACGCAATGAAGACAATAACATCCCTGATGACCATTCTCGCAGCAGCCTGCCTCCTCTCCGGATGCGGGCAGCCGGCGTCCAATGAAACCAGCTTCGACGAAGTCGTAGCCCAGAGAAGAAGCGTCCGTAAATACGACGCATCGAAGACAATCTCCCGCGAAGAAGTCAAGACAATCGTAGCCACCGCCCAGGAAGCTCCGTCATGGGCCAACACCCAGACGACCCGCTACTACGCAGTCTTCTCCGAGGACAAACTCGCGGCGATCAAGGACATGATCGGCCCGGGCAACAAGAACAACGTCGCCGACGCCCCTGTCCTGGTAGTCAGCACCTATGTCAAAGACATGGCCGGATTCTTCCGGGGACAGTCCACCAACGAAGTCGGCAACGGCTGGGGTGCATATGACAACGGCCTGAGCAACGCCTACTTCGTGCTCAAGGCCCGCGAAATGGGATTCGACACTCTTATCATGGGCATGCGCGACTCCGAAAAGATCGCCGCAGAACTCGAGATTCCGGAAAACGAGGCCATAATGGCCGTAATCGCTCTCGGCTACAGGGCTCAGGAGCCGGTAAGACCGGAGCGCAAACCACTTGATGACATCCTTATTTTCAGATAATGGCGAAAAATCCGCTGGATATACTTAAGAAACCGGTTCCAGATCCGCATATGCAGACCTGGAAAGCCGCGCTGATTTCAGCGGCGATAATCTTTCTTTTATTCGAAATCTTCCGGCCATTCGGTATGCATGCCATGCCGTCCCTTATGAGATTAAGCTTCTCCCTTTACTTCGCTGCAGCCACCTTCGCCGGAGTCTTTTTCCCCGGACTGCTCTACATACTGTTCTTTCCGAAGAACTACGCAGGAGAAGACAACTGGACCCTCGGCAAGGAAATTTTGCACAACTTTCTTATACTTTGTGCAATATCTCTATGCATCTGGCTCGCCACCAGGCGATATATGGAACCCGGAATCAGGAGCCTTGTCGAGATTCTGGGAGACACCGTGATAATCGGACTCTTCCCTATCACGGCGATCCATATGATAATCGCCAACATGAACCTTAAAAGGAACCTCCGGGAAGCCGAAAAAATCAACGCCCTCCTCAGCTCGAGACAGCCCGTCCCGGAAGACCGCAGCGGCATCGCCGTACTTCAGGACGGCACAAAAGACAGCTTCACCCTCAACTCCTCCGACCTGCTCTTTGCGAAAGCCGAACTCAACTATATCAACATCGTCTATCTCGACCGCGGCAGGATTGAAAGCCGCATGATCCGCTCGACCATG
>JAEEGK010004353.1_pt1 | contig 34851 bp, 25 predicted proteins | sample 8958771 | NCBI WGS metagenome assembly JAEEGK01 (sample SAMN16246547, study PRJNA631951) | gut metagenome | biome: gut microbiome; feature: rumen; material: SC-attached | host: Bos | place: Iran: Karaj | collected 2018-10 | reverse complement strand
TCCCTCGATACCATCCCGAAGGAGGATATGCCCGGAATGAAGAGCTGCGTCGAGGCGAAACTCTTCGGCATCGGCCTGGAGAGCTACACCGTCGGTTCGATGGATTTCTTCGAAGGCTACTGCGCATCCCGCAAGGTCATCTACACCCTCGACACCGGCCACTACGAGCCCACCGAGAATGTGGCGGACAAGGTCAGCTCCCTGCTGCTCTATGTTCCTGAACTGATGCTCCACGTCAGCCGTCCCGTCCGCTGGGATTCCGACCACGTGACCATCATGAACGACATGACGCTCGATTTCTTCAAGGAACTGGTCCGTTCCGAGGCCCTGCACCGCGCACATGTCGGCCTGGACTACTTCGACGCTTCCATCAACCGCATCGGCGCCTACATCATCGGCACCCGCGCCACGCAGAAGTGCATCCTCAGCGCCCTGCTCGAGCCTCTCGCAAAGCTCCGCGAATACGAGGCAGAAGGCAAGGGCTTCCAGAAGCTCGCCCTCCTCGAGGAGGCCAAGACCCTGCCTTTCGGCGCAGTGTTCGATTACTTTAACTTCAAGAACGGAGTTCCCGTCGGCGAGGAATTCATTCCGGCCATCGAGAAATACGAACGCGAGGTTACCTCGAAGCGCTAAACAAAAAAAAGGCTGCCGGACGGGCAGCCTTTTTTTTTGAATCAGGCAAGAATAATTACTTCTTGATCTTTTCCCACTCGTAGTAATAGAGCTCGGGCTCACCGGTGCCGTATACCTTGCTGACAACGGTCACGAAGCCGTCGTCATCCTTTTCGTAGGTTTGAACGGCGGATTCTTTTGCGCCTTCCCAGACTGCTTCGTCAAGAAGGTTCTTGGAAGCCTTGCCGCAGTAGCCGACCTCGAACATCCAGCGATTCACGTCTGCCTTGTCGGTTGCATCGGGGAAGATACCTGCGATGTTCTCTTCTGCGGTGAAGGTCTGGAGTTTCCACTCCTCAGCCATATACTTCTCACCGGTCTCGGCATTGGTCTTTTCTACGAAGCGGCTCCATTTTACGAGGTTGCCTTTTTCCCAAACGCAATTTGCCTTGACGGCGTTGTCCTTGTCGACCCTGACGATCTTGGTCACATGGCCGTCTTTGTCATAGGTGAATCCCCAGGTGTCGCCCCAGTGGCTTGCATAGCTTGAAAGATAGCCGTTGTCGCCGAAGGTGAAGACGCAATCCCTGTCGCCCTTCTTCACACCTTTCTCCTTGTACTCCGCGGTGGCGTTTTTGCCGTCCCAGGTAAAGAGCCACTCTTTCTCCCAGTAGTTCTTTTCTTCATCGAAGTTACGCTGAACGGCGCTGATGGTGCCATTCTCGTTGTAGGTGACATAGTACTTGTCCCATTTGTCACCGCACATGGTAACGCGCTTGACGACCTTGTCGTCTTGCTTTTCTTCTTTCTTGCATCCGGTGAAAGCAGCTGCTGCAACTGCGAGGAATGCCAAAGCAAATAATACTTTTTTCATTGTTTTGTTGATTAAAAGGTTAATGATTAAATATTGTGTAAGTTGGATTTTACATATACGATTCCGGTCAGGAAATCTTTGCGTGCATCGTTCAGATGGTTCCTGCACCTGTATTCGAAGGATGCACCTTCTTTCTTGCAGGATTTGTAGAGGGCGTTGGCCGAAGCGTATTCATCCCCGTCATCGCATTGACCGATGTAGAAGAAACGGTCCTTGTCAGCTTCGATGCTCTTGCCGAGATATGCATTGTCGAAATACAGGGCGGAGAACAGTTCCTTGCACTTGAAAACGTTTTCTCCGGCCTTTCCGACAGCCAAAGCATGCTGCGCGGATGCCGGATAAATGTCTTTATAGTACGTAACCCATTCCGAGACGCTCTTCTTCTCGAGATCGCAAGGAAGGATGACGATTTTCTTCGAACCCATGCCGTCCTGAAGGACGGAAATGGCGTCTTTCAGCAAGGATGCCTCCAGGCCTTCATGGAAGAAATAGATTGCAGTCCCTTCTTTGCGTCCGCCATCGGTGTATGCCTTGGATTCGTAGACGCCCTCCGAATTAAGGGTGACGCCTTCGGGTACGGAAAAGGTCTTCATAGTCCTCTGCCAGCCGGTTTTACCTGCCATCAGGAAGGAGAACCAGGGGAGCACCTCCTCCATGGCGTCCCTCCAGTATGTCGTGGAGTGACCGCCGTCCCATACACGGAATTCGTGCTCATAGCCGTTATCGCGCATCATCACGTGGAGGTCGTCGTTGGCGATGAGCAGCTGCTGTTCGTTGTCTCCGCATGTGAGGAACCAGTGGACGGATGAATACTTGCTCTTGTTCTCCGCGGTGAACTGGTGAAGGGGACAATGGGCCTTGTAATACTCTGTCAAACGCCCTGCGCCGCTTTCTCCGATGCCTCCGAAGACCTTGCCCCACTGGTTGTTCCAGCCGTTCTGGGATTCGGCCATATACTGTTCGTCCGTGCGGAACGACATGCTGAGAGGAGCGCTCATCGAGAAGAGTTCCGGATGCTTCATCGCGACGACCATGGCGCCGAAACCACCCATGGAGTAGCCTATGGTCGCCCTGTGGTTCCTGTCAGCGATGGTCCTGTAATTATCATCGATGAACGGAATGAATTCTTCTGCCAGCATCGTCATGTACGGGAAAGTCCCGTCGTAACAGTCGCACCAGTAAGTGGTGTATCCCATGGGGAAAACATAGATCATGGGCTCCAGGCCGTCAGCCTCAAGGGACTTGATCTTCGATTCTCCCTTCATATACTGCCCGTTCCAGGAATTGTTGTTGTCGCCGTATCCATGGAAAGCGTAAACGACCGGATAGCGCTTATCGGTATTCTTGTCGTAGCCGTCCGGCAGGAGGATGTCATATTTGATGACCGAATGGAGCAACTTGCTTCTGAAAGTAAGATCGGCAGTGTATCTTTCGAACGGAACATTGTTCACGGGAGGGAGTTCATGTTCCTTGTTGCCGTTGCAGGCGCATGTGCTCAACAGCACTGCAAAGAAAAACAGTCCAATTCTATTTTTCATCATAAATCACCATTTCCTGTGCGTTAATCTCATAATCCTTGTGAGGATTCAACAGTTTCAGTGTCAGCGTGTGGCGGCCGCTTCCGAAGCAATATCTCGAGAACACCTCATACTTGCGTGTGATGTAGTCGTACGGCATCACGAACTCTTCTACCAATTCGCCGTCCAGGAAGGCCTGGAGGCGGGCACGGTAGTCGCTCTCGTCGTGCCCCGTCTTCACCACGCTGCCTTCCACCACGATCGAGTTGCCTTCGAATTCAAGCGTCAGCTCGTCGGAAAAGCGTTTTTTGAGCACGACTTTCCCGACCGGAACGATGCCTTCGAACGACTGCTCATAGCGCACTGCCACTGGTTCTTCAGTTGTAAAGATGAAATCTTTATCCTCTACGTTGCACCCGGCGGTCTCTTTCATCAGCCGCAGATTCTCCTCGCAGGCCGTGTTGAGGCTGAGGGTGGTATAGGGGAAGGGAAGATCCGCGATGGCATCTGCTCCCCTGCGGTATTTCTCGGGGATGGCTTTGTAGCCCTGCATGACGCCCAGAATGCCTGCGGCAGATGCGGGGTTGCAGTCGGAGTCCTGCCCGCAGCGGGTGGATATCTCCATGGTCTTTTCGAAGTCCCCTTCGCCGTAGAGCAGCCCGATTACCACGTATGCTGAATTGATTACGGCGTCGATGTTGAAGCCGTTCCAGACGCCCTCGGGGCAGCCCACGTCGAATGCGTGGCGCTTGTCCACCTCGAACCAGCAGGCCTTCCAGTCCTTGGGATACTTGGCGTGGAAGCGGATCACATCTTCGATAGCGCTGCGGAATTTGGTGCCCTCGGGAATGGTCTTGAGGGCCTCGCGGACTATGGTGGGGATGTCGTCGCAGATGTATGCCAGCGAGTACAGGGCGCTCACGTACACGCCGCCGTACCAGCCGTCGCCGTAGTTCATGATGTGGCCGATGCGGTCTGCGATGGCAGCCGCGTCGTTGGGACGGCCCGGGGTGAGCATGCCGATGAAGTCGGCCTCGATCTGGAAGTCGATGTCGTCGGCGTGCGGGTTGTATTTCCAGTGGCCGGATTCAGGCGCTCCGCGTCCGTTCAGGATGTTGTAGCGGGCGGCCTGGTTGGCATGCCAGAGCTTGTAGGGGGCGTTCGCGAAGCGGTCGGCGAACTCCGAGGCGGGAGCCTCGATACCCAGTTCCGCCATCACCTCCAGGAAGGTCAGGTCCATGTACACATCGTCGTACAGGCCGGGATCCTCCACGAAGGTCTCCTCTATGTAGCTGTCGCTCCAGAAGATGGGTTCGGCATCCTGGATCAGCCCGCCCTTGAACTTGAATTCGGTGGGGCCTCCGTATGTGCAGCCTATGGTCTGTGCGAACCAACCGCCGCGGATGCGGTCCATCATCTCGTCTTCGTCCATGCGGACGGTCTGGCCGTACTTGATGCCGGACGCCTGGGTGCAGGCGACCAGTGCCAGGAGGGATAGGAGTATGAGTCTGTTCTTCATCAGTTATGATAGTAAACGTCCGTTACCGGATTCTCGGAATAATACTGTATCGCGTTGATTCTCAGCAGGTACTGGTCGGGATCCGGATTGCGCCAGATCATTCTTACCGTATGCCTGCCTTCCGGCAGCAGGTACTTCCAGGCCGGTTCGAGTTTGCGGGAGGTGCCCTTCATCGGAAGGATGGACACCTGGTCCAGCTCGCCGTCTATCCAGACCTCGATTTCGGCCACGTACGGGTCGGCCTCCTCCGCCAGGGCGAAGACTTCGGAGCCCACGTGCTTCTTGGACACGCGGTCCGCGTAGCCCTTGCTGATGCCGCGCAGGCACACCAGGTTACCCCAGATGCAGAAACCGTTGCCGCTGAAATCGAACTCGTACTCCTTTTCCATCCACGCATCCTTCTGGTCGCGGAAGATGGGATAGGTGTTGGTGAAGTTCTGCTCGAGGGGCAGCACTTTCACGGGGGCGGCGGGGATGGTGACTTCCGTCTCGCCCACCTTGCCGCCGTTCTTCTCTATCAGCTGCAGGGCCTGGTTGAAAGAATATATGGAACCCTTGGCCAGGGAAACGTCGGTGCCTTCGAAATCGAGGTCCCAGATCTCATCCAGGGGCTCGCGCCAGAAGGCGGGGATACCGCTCTTGCCGAGCATCACGCCGAGCACGCCGCCCACGGTGGCGGGGTTGCAGTCGGAATCCTGCCCGCAGCGCGTGGCTATCTCCATCGACTTGCCGAAGTCACCCTCGCCGTACAGCAGGCCCATGGCCACGTAGGCAGAGTTGATCTTGGCATCGATGTCGAAGCTCAGGAACACGCCCTTGGGGCAGCCGGTGTCCGAGCCCCACTTCTTGAGGATCTCGAACCAGCACTGCTTCCAGTCGCGCGGATACTTCTTATGGAGCTTGCGCACGTCGTCGATGCACTGGTAGAATGTGCTTTCGGCGGGGATGCCTTCCAGCGCCATGTCCAGGATCCTGGCCGGATCGTTCTCGATGAACGCTGCGGAGTAGAGGCCGCCCACGAACGCGCCGCCGTAGAATCCGTCGCCGCTGTTCATGATATGCCCCACTTTATCTGCTATCTCCAGCGCCTGCTGAATCATCCCGGGGGCCATCAAGCCCACGAAGTCGGCTTCGATCTGGAAGTCCAGGTCGTCGGCGTGCGGGTTGTTCAGCCAGTTGCCGGACTCGGGGGGCATGATGCCCTGCCGCACATTGTATCGGCCTGCCTGGTTGGCATGCGCCAGATGATAAGGTGCGTAGGCGAAACGCTTTGCGAGATCCTCGGCGCTGCAGTCCAGGCCCAGTTGCTCGAAAGCCTCGGCGAAGGTCAGGTCGTTGTAGACATCGTCGAAGAGCCCGGGCTTGCGTATCCACCAGTGCTTCACATAGCCCTCTCCCCACGAAATCGGCTGATTGTCGGGGATGAGTGTGCCCTGGTGCTTGAATTCCGTAGGTGCGCCGTAGACCACGCCTATGGTCTGTCCGGCCCATCCGCCCATTATCTTGTCCATCAGCGCATCCTTCGTGAGGGTGGTCTCGGTGGACCTGGGAGCGGAACAGGCGGCAAGCGCGAGTGCGGCTGCGAGTATGATTCTACTTGGCTTCATATACCTCGAGTTCGGTTATGGAAATGAAGGCGGATACGGCCTTGGTGTATTTGTGCCAATGGATCAGGATGGCGTCATCGCCGATCACGCGTACCGCGGTGGTGGTAACCTTGGGGAAGGTGAAGATGAATTCTCCGTTGTGGGGCTGGAAGAAGACCTCGTCGGTGGAGGGCCAGTCGGGAGTGACCTTGGCATCCAGTGCCACCCAGTTGCCGTTCTCGTCGAGATACTCGGGATGGAGGTTGCTGTACCATCCGCCGAATTCCTCGAGGGGGCCGTAGTGGAAAGAGATCATGTCGGTAGTGACAGGCTCGTTCCAGCGGTAGCCGAAGTAATCCTGCTTGGGAGCGTTGGATTTGCTGCCAAGGGAGTAGAAGGCTGCGCCGGGGCCGCCGACCACGCCGTCGTTGATCACGTCCACGGTGTAGGCACGGTAGCTCACGGGAATGGTGAGCCAGCAGGAATCCAGCGTAGCCCTGTCGGTCTCGCGGGTGAGGGTGAGGATCTCGGCCGCCTCGGGTGCGAGGTTGCGTCCTACCTTCTCAGGAAGGGTGAACGTCGCACTCGCCTCCACGGGTGCCTTGAAGAGTGCCCTGGTGTTGATGGTGTAGATCTTCTCGCCGTTCTCCTCACGCACCTTGCCGCCGCGGGCGAGGATGTTCTTCTCTGCCAGTACAACGGTGCGCTCGATGATGTCTTCGATGGAGGCATCCGGCATGTCGTAACGGGTCACGTTGATGTAGCGGTCGTTGAAGGGCTTGGTCCAGTGGGGGAATTCGGCCGGCATGGCGCGGTCCAGCGGAACGCTCCCCACGCCGTTGATGACGCCCAACAGGCCGCAGATGGTGGCCGTCTGGTTGTCGCAGTCGAATCCGAGGGCGCAGCCGATGAGCAGGGTCTGCTCGATGTCGCCGCCACCGTAAAGCAAGGCCAGGATGCCCAGGGCGCCGTTCAGGTCGGCGTTCCAGATGCTGCGGGTGATATCCGGCTCGTTCACGTAGAGCTCGTCGGCAATCACCTTGCGGGCTGCCTTCCAGTCATCGGGATACTGCTTCCACAGGGCCAGGCACTCGTCTATCACATGGCGGAAGCGGTCACCTTTCGGCAAATACGCCTTCGCGTGCTTCACGAGGGTTGGGATGTCCTTCTCGAAGAAGGCCTCGGAGTACATCGCACCGTAGACCACGGTGGGAGATGCAGCCCAGTCGTCGGAGGTGATGCGTGCCGCCCAGTCGGAAATGCCTGCGGCGTATGCCGGCATGCCGGGAGCGGTGTATGCCCAGATCTCGTTGATGAGCTGGGGGTCGATCTGGAACCAGTGGGGGTTGTAGCGCTTGTCGCCGGTGAGTGGCGGGGTGAAGCCATAGTGCATCAGGCCCAGGGCTGCGCGGTTGGCAAGCCAGACGCGGTCCCTGATGTGATACATCCATCCTTCCTTGATCTGGGCGTATGTGAGGTCGACGCCGTACTTCTCCATCATGAGCAGATAGAGATACTCTACGTCGGTGTCGTCATCTGAGAAAGCTCCGTCCACTGCGGTCATCTTGCGTATGGCCTTGTTGAACACGAAGGGGCCCTCGCCGGGCTCGTCCACGAACTTGTTCTCGTATTCGAGACCGTAGATGTTGCCCACCATCTGCCCTATCCACGCGCCGGCGATCTTGTCCTTGAGTTCCGTGCGGGTAATCTCTTTCTGCTGGCAGCAGGATGCCGCGAGCAGAAGTACCGTAAGTATGTAAAGGATCTTTCTCATCTTACTTCAGGTTGGGATTTGCGGCTTTCGCAGCCTTGGGGATAGGAAGATCGTAATCATTCTCATCCATGGCAGGTTTGCCCCACCAGGCAGCGAGGTACTTGTCAAAGCGGATCATGTCCTGGCGGTGCCATCCTTCGACTGCCAGCTCATGGGAGCGCTCCTGATAGAGGTTGTCGAGGGTGAGGGTCTCGGCCGTAAATAAAGGAAGTCCGGCGCGGGTGCGGATCTTGTCGAGGTCAGCGTTCCCTATCACTTCTCCGCCCTTGTTCTGGCGAACCATCGCCTCGGCGTACATGAGCACCACGTCGGCGTAACGCATCAGATAAACGTCATTTTCCATGCCAACCTGTCCGCCAGTAAGCGTCATGTCGCTCTGGAACGCCCATTTTCCAATGCGGGCGCCCTGAAGATGCGTGCGCTGGGTGTTATCGAAGGTGGATTCCGGGAAATCGGTTTCTATGATATAAGGAACGACAATGCCGTTCTCGGGGTTTGCCGGATCCGGGACTTCGATTGTAAGGGCGTTGCCGTTGATATCATACATCTGTCCGTACATCCATGTCCAGGCCTTGCGCTTGTCGCTGGCATCATAGCTGTCCAGGAAGTCCGGCTGTCCCACATATCCGTCCCAAGCCTTTGCCGCAATGCCGAGAGGCTCGCAGAGGTTCGGAGGAAGGGTGGAGATGTAGAGCAGGAAGGCATAGTGGTCGGATGTGGTGTAGACCGTGCTGTAGGGAATGGCAAAGATGCCCTCTTCGTTGAACTCGTTCTTGATTGCGAAAAGGCTCTTGTAATCATCGACGATCTTGTAATAGCTCGCTCCCTTGTTTGCGGTCATGATGTCTTTGCAGGCCGCCTCGGCTTCCGCCCATTTTGGCGTGCCGACCAGGAATTCAGCGTTGAGATAAAGCTTTGCAAGCACAAAATCAGCGACGCCCCTCGTCACGCGCCCATAGTAGGTGGTGGTCGGTTCGACGGCGAGGTAATCTATGTTGTCCTTGATTTCTTTCTCTATGAAGCTGAAGATGAACTGACGGTCTTTCTTCTCCGGGTAGCCTTCAATCTTCTTGGTGATGGCGTAAGGAACGTTCTTCCAATAGCAGATGGCCATGAAATAATAGAAAGCCCTCAGCACCTTCACTTCCGCGATCACTCGATTCTTCGCATCGAAGTCCCTGTCGACGGAGTTGAACGTGTCCAGTACGTCATTACATGCGGAAATACCGTTGAAACAGAAGTCCCACGCAGGCTCGAGAAGGGAATTGCTGTTGGATATATCATGGGTCTGGACCTCGATGTAACGGCCGTTGTTTGCATTCCCCCATCCTCCGTTAGGATTGAAAGGAGTGCATATCTCATCGGTAATCTCCATGTCGAAGCTCCAGTAGCTCTTCTCGGTCCCCCAGTGCTGGAGGGAAGAATAAGCTCTCGCCGAATACTTTGCAAACTGCTCTTCGGAGGTGAAGAAACTGTCTTTCTCTATCTTGGAGTAAATCTGCTCGTCAAGGTTGGTGCAGGCCGCTGCGGCCAGGCACATAACCATAAATAGTATCTTTTTCATATCCGGTGCTGCTTAGAATGTGAGTGAGAGGCCAAGGGTGAAAGTCCTGGTGCGGGGATAATAGCTGGTGCTTTCGCGTCCGGGGGCAAGTCCGGAGAGGCTGACTTCCGGATCCACGCCCTTGTAACCGGTGATGCAGAGAAGATTCTGCCCGGAAACGAACACCCTCGCAGCGTGAACGTACTTGTTCTTTATCGGCGCATCGTAGGTTACGGAGATATTGTCGAGTTTCAGATAGCTGGCGTCCTCGAGATACTTGGAAGAATAGAGTATCTTGCCAGTGAAGGAAGTGTCGTCCAGCCAGGAACTCATAATGTTCTTGAGCCCGATCTCGTTCACGTTCTCATAGTGGGCGCGGTAAGTGTTGTAGACCAAACCGCCGAGCGATCCGCGCCATGTCATGCTGAAAGTCCAGTCGTGCAGCTTGACGGTGTTGCTCCAACCGAGAGTGACATCGGGATAAGCAGTGCCTATCCTGCTCCATTTCGATTCAGCCACCTTGCCGGTTGCCGCAGATTCGTTTTCGAAGTGGTCTTTCCCGTCGGAGCCGACACCCTTCCATATCGGGGCATAGAAAGAGCCGAGGCTCTCGCCTTCGATAAGGCGGACGAGGTTGGCATTGATGGGGTCGCCGTCCCATCCGGTAAGGTATTCGGCATCCTTGAACTGTTCGTTGGTGAACGAAATCAGTTTGTTCTCGTTATGTGCCGCAACGAAACTCGTGGACCACATCAGGTTCTTGGTTTTGACGGGGATTGCGTTGATGGACAGCTCGATACCCGTGTTGCTGATGGAGCCGACGTTCGTGAACAGGGACTTGTAATCGTAAGGGGGCACGGGCACCGTATAATCGTAGAGAAGGTCGGTGGTCAGGCGGTAGTAATAATCGATCGTGCCTCCCAGGCGCCCGTTGAGCACCGAGAAGTCGACACCGACATTGAATTCGCTCTTCTTCTCCCATCCGAGGTCGGGGTTGGCGTTCGATGCGGGAGCATAGGACTTGACCCATTTGCCGTCGTAGAAGAAGTTGGTGCCGGAGCTCATGAGCATCAGCGACTTGTAGTTGCCGAAATCCTGGTTTCCGGTCACACCGTATCCGGTGCGGAGCTTGAGCTCGCTGAGCCATTTGACGTTCTGGAGCCAGGGTTCCTTGCTGATGCGCCAACCTGCGCTGATGGCCGGGAACCATCCCCATTTATGGTCTTTGCCGAAGCGGCTGGAGCCGTCCCGGCGGAGCGAAACGGATGCGAGGTATTTCTCCTGATAGTTGTAGATGGCGCGGCCGAAGAAGGCTATGTAGCGGCTGGAAGAGCGGCTTGTGCTCATCTCCGCCATGCCTGCCTGCAATGCCTTGCCGGCTCCGATATTGTTCCATTTATAGAAGTCCGTATCGTAACCGTAGTTCTCCATGCTCGTATCCCAGCTCATCTGCTCCTGCCATGTGTATCCCATGATGCCCTGGATGGAATGATCGCCGTAAACCTTGGAATACTGCACGGTGCTTTCCCACTGGAAGTTGGTGTATTTGTCGGCGGAAGACGATGCCACGCCGCCCATTCCGATGTCTCCGGGATAATAGGAGGTCTTGTAGGTCTGGCTGAAATAATTCTCCGCGGAATAATTGAAGAAGTTGTCCCACTTGAGCCCTTCGATCGCGAGGATGTTGAGGGTTGCGCGGGCATTGGCGCCAAGATAACCGGTCTCCTTGTTCGCATAGCGCTCTTTGATAAGTGCCACGGGGTTGTAGTAGCCATTTTCCGGAACGGTGAAGTATCCGCCATAATCTTTGGCCGTCTCGTCGTAGATGGGCTCGGTAGGATTGTGGATGAACGCCTGATAGAATGCGCTGTAGTTTGCCGGCGAGGATTTGCGCATCGTATAACTGAGGTTGTAGTCCAAATCGAGCCAGCCCTGGAGCGTGCTCTGGTGGATATTGGTCTTGAACAGCCATTTGCTCGCCTCGTTTCCTATCTGCAAGCCTTGGTTCTGCTCGACGTTCAGCACCGTGCGGTGCGAGAACAGCTCGGTGCCTCCGGATACTGCCAGATTGTGCTTATGGCTGAAAGGTGTGCGGGTTATTTCCTTGAACCAATCGGTATCGGAACCGTAAAGGCTCAACGACTGTCCGGGCCTGAAATTCTTGATGGTGTATTCGAATTCCCTTGCGGTCATGGGCATCGCCCTTGCAGCCACGGTCTGCACCGACATCTGTCCGTCGTACTGCACCGAGGTGTTGCCGCTGCGGGCGCGCTTGGTGGTGATAATGACCACGCCGTTGGTTCCGCGGGTGCCGTAGATGGCTGCCGCCGAACCGTCCTTCAACACGTCCACGGATTCCACTTCCTGGAAGTTGATGCTGCGGATATCGGCGTCGATCACGCCGTCGATGATGATGAGCGGTCCCTGCCCTGCTTTAAGGGTGTTGGTTCCGCGCAGCATGAACTGGAAGGATGCCTCGGGGTCGCCGCCGTCCGGGTTGACGACGGAGAGTCCCGCCACTTTGCCCTGCAGCATGCCGCCTGCGTTGGTGAATGCGCCCACGTCGAGGTCTTCCGCCTTCAGGCTGGCGACGGATCCGGTGATTTCCTTCTTGGTTGTCTTGCCGTAGCCGATGACCACGGTCTCTTCCAGCATCATGGACGCCGCTGCGGGCAGCACTGCATCCAGCACGTTCGACGCTCCTACCGTGAGGGTGAGGTCGTCGTAGCCGAAGAATGCGAAGGTGAGGGTGTTGCCGCTGGCTGCCGCGATGGTGTAGCGGCCGTTGCCGTCGGCAATCGCCCAGGCACCGCTGGCGTTGTTCAGCACCGTCGCTCCGGCGAGAACCTCGCCGTCGTTGCCGGTGATGCGGCCGCTGACGTCCTTCGTCTGCGCTGCGGCCGTGGCCCCTGCAAGCAGCAGGCACAGCGCAGCAATCATATCGATAAGTCTTTTCATATCCTCAGGTTTACTTTATTTCGTCTCTGGTAGGGATGGAATTCTGCGCACCCGGCCTGGTGACCGTGATGGCAGAGGCCTTGGTGGCGAACTTCGCCGCCTCGGTGAGGCTGAGGCCTTCGGACAGGGCCACGCAGAGGGCGCCGCAGAAGGTGTCGCCGGCTGCGGTGGCATCGACTGCCTTCACCTTGAGCGAAGGAATCATCTCGGCCTTGCCGTCCTTGAACACCAGCGAGCCCTTGCTGCCTAGGGTGACCACGAAGTCCTGTACGCCGTAGCCGCGGAGCACCTCCACAGCCTGGGCGAGGCTGTCCTCGTCGATTATCTCCTGTCCGCTCATCGAGGCCGTCTCGGTGCGGTTGGGGGTCATCAGGGAGATGTACTTGAAGAGTTCCTTTGGCAGTTCGCATGCCGGTGCCGGGTTCAGGATCACATAAACGCCGGCCTCGTGGGCTATCTTCGCCGCGCGGAGCACGGATTCCACGGGAATCTCGAGCTGGAGGATGAGGAAGCCCGCGCTGCGGATGACGTCCGCCACGCTGTCTATATCGGCAGGGGTGATGTCGCCGTTGGCGCCGGAGGCCACCGAGATGCAGTTTTCGCCGCTCTCGTCCACAAGGATGAGGGCTGTGCCGGAAGCCTTGTCGGAACGCATCACGTGCGAGATGTCGATGCCTTCCTTCTCATATCCGGCAAGGGCGTTGTCACCGAAGATGTCGCGCCCGACCTTGCATATGAATTCCACATCGCCGCCGAGGCGCTTCGCCGCCACTGCCTGGTTGGCACCCTTTCCGCCGGGACCCATATAAAAGACGCCGCCGGTCACGGTCTCACCGGGAACGGGAAGGCGGTCCCCCTTGATTGTCATATCGGTGTTGCTGCTGCCGATAACGAGGATTTTCTTGTTCATAGAGTTATAGTTTTGATTATCAATTTCAACGGTATGGGCGAATATATGAATTTGCCCGGTAAAGAATTACCGAGCCGATTCAAAAACAAGTGCGCGCGCGTTGTAATTTTGCGCAAAATTTGTGCTATTTGGGCCTTGCGACGGAGTTTCCGAGGATCACCGTGGGCATCAGCCGTATCTGGGAATTGGCCGTCCGCTCGTCAGGCTGGGCCAGCATGTCACACAGGATTTTTACCGCCAGCTTGGCCATGTTCTCCACCGGCTGGCTCACCCGCGCTATGGGCGGAGTCAGGTAATCCATATACATATTGTCGTCGAATGACACCAGCGAAACGTCTTCCGGCACGGAGAACGGAGACTCCCTCAGGGCGCGCAGCGCGCCCAGCAGTATAGTGTTGCTGAGGGCGAAGATGGCCGTCGGAGGGTTGCTCCCGTTCAGCAGCACCTTGGTCTCCAGATATCCGTTCTGAACCGAGAACTCGTTGCCAACGACTTTGATATTGTCTTTCAGGCCGGCGTCTTTCATCGCCTGCATGTATCCGTTCACGCGCTCCTTGTTGGGCATGGAGTCCCGCTCGCCCTGGATGCAGGCGATGCGTTTGTGTCCCGCTTCTATCAGCAGCCGAGCCGCGTCGTTTCCGCCCTTGAAGTTGTTTGTAGATACGTATGAGAGGGGAGAATGCTCGTAATAGCGGTCCACCAGTACCACCGGAATCTCCTTGCTGATCTGCTCCAGGGTCTCGGGTTTATCGCCGCAGGGAACGGCGATGATGCCCTCCACGCGCCGCAGCAGCAGGTCCCGCGCCGCCTCGTCCAGACGGGTCTCGTCTTCCATGGTATCCATGAGGATTGCGGTGTAACCGTTCTTGTAGAGTTCGGGAACGATGGATCCCGCCATGTCGGCGAAGTAGGGGTTGGCGATGGACGGCAGCAGCAGCCCTATCATGCCGGACCCGCCCCGCCGCAGGCTCTGCGCCGTAAACGGCGGGATGTATCCGCACGCCGTCACCTCCGCCATCACCCTCTCGGCCGTCTGCTTTCCGATCCGGTATTTTTTTGCTTGCCCGTTGATCACCCGGGACACCGTCGTGATCGAACAACCGCACCTCCCGGCAATATCCTGCAGTTTGATTTCCTTCATGACCACAAAGATAATAAAACTTGCGCAAAGTTTGTGCAAAGAAATAACCAGAATAATGCTTATATTTGTATCCACTATGCGAACACTTTTCCTCACCAATACTCTTACACGCAGCAAGGAAGTCTTCAAGCCCGTGAATCCGGGGCATGTGGGCATGTATGTCTGCGGACCTACCGTCTATGGAGACGCCCATCTGGGCCATGCACGTCCGGGCGTGACCTACGATGTGTTGTTCAAACTCCTCCGCCACCTCGGCTACAAGGTGCGCTATGTGCGCAACATTACCGACGTGGGCCATCTGGAGCATGATGCCGATGAGGGTGAGGACAAGATTGCCAAGAAGGCCCGACTGGAGCAGCTGGAACCTATGGAGGTGGTGCAGGCCTATACCCTGCGCTATCACGAAGCCATGCGCAAGCTGAACGTGGCTCCTCCTTCCATCGAGCCGCGCGCATCCGGGCATATAGTGGAGCAGATAGAGGCCATCAAGAAGATCCTTGAGGCTGGATATGCCTACGAATCCAACGGCAGCATCTACTTCGACGTGCAGAAGTACAATCAGGACCATCACTATGGCATCCTCTCTGGCCGCAATCTGGACGATACCCTCGAAGGCACCCGCAGCCTTGACGGCCAGAGCGACAAGCGCGCGCCCTTCGATTTTGCCCTTTGGAAGAAGGCCGAGCCCGAGCACATCATGCACTGGCCGTCACCCTGGAGCGAAGGCTTCCCCGGCTGGCACCTCGAGTGCTCGGTGATGGGAGAGAAGTACCTGGGCGAGGAGTTCGATATCCACGGCGGCGGCATGGACCTGATGTTCCCGCACCACGAGTGCGAAATCGCCCAGAACGTCGCCTGTCGCGGCACCCAGGGCGTGCGCTACTGGGTCCACAACAACATGATCACCATCAACGGACAGAAGATGGGCAAGTCCCTGGGCAACTTCATCACCCTCCCCGAGCTCTTCGCGGGTACGCATCCCAAGCTTGACCAGGCCTACAGCCCGATGACCATCCGTTTCTTCATCCTGCAGGCGCATTACCGCGGCACCCTGGACTTCAGCAACGAAGCGCTCCAGGCGGCCGAAAAGGGTCTCAAGCGCATCCTGCAGGGAGCGAAAGACCTCTATGCGATGGCCGGGCGCGTCCTGCCCGTACGGGAATACGGCGACTACGGCACTTCTGTCGCGCCCGACTCCTGCCCGGCGGACAATCCGGAAGTCAAGGCCATCTTCGACGGCGTCTATGACGCCCTCTGCGACGACATGAACACCCCGGTCGCGCTTTCGCATCTCTTCGACGCCGTGCGCCTGATCAATACCGCCAAGGATAAGAAGCTCACGCTGACGAAGGGCGACCTGGACACCCTGGTGCAGCTTTTCGACGACATCGTCTTCGGCGTGCTCGGGCTTGTTCCGGAAGAAGAGGAAAGCGGCAAGGCGGGCAAGACCATCGCCGGCCTGATGGACATGGTCCTGGAGCAGCGTGCGGCGGCCAAGGCGGCCAAGGACTGGACGACGTCCGACCACATCCGCGACGCCCTCAAGGCCTTGGGTATCAGCGTCAAGGACACCAAGGACGGGGCCGAGTGGACCCTCGAATAGCCATGAAATTCATCAGTTGGAACGTCAACGGCCTGCGGGCCGTCGCCGGCAAGGGATTCGCCGACATCTTCACCGAGCTGGATGCCGACTTCTTCTGTCTGCAGGAGACCAAGCTCCAGGCCGGGCAGATCGACCTGGAGTTCCTGGGTTACACTTCCTACTGGAACTACGCCGACAAGAAGGGTTATTCCGGGACGGCGATCTATACGAAGCACACTCCCCTCTCCGTTTCATACGGCATCGGTGTGGACGAGCACGACCACGAGGGCCGCGTCGTGACGCTGGAGATGGAGGAGTTCTTCCTGGTCTGCGTCTATACGCCCAATTCGCAGGACGGCCTGCGGCGTCTGGACTACCGTATGCAGTGGGAGGATGCGTTTCGCACTTATCTTTGCGGCCTGGCTTCCCGGAAGGGCGTGGTCGTCTGTGGCGACATGAATGTGGCGCACGAGGAGATCGACCTGAAGAACCCGGCCACGAACCATTTCAACGCCGGCTTCTCCGACGAGGAGCGGGCCAAGATGACGGAGCTGCTGGCAGCGGGTTTCACCGATAGCTGGCGCTTCCTGCATCCGCAGGAGGTGAAGTACAGCTGGTGGTCGTACCGCATGGCGGCGCGGGAGCGGAACGTGGGGTGGCGCATCGACTATTTCCTCGTCTCCAACGCGCTCAAGGACCGCATCGTTTCCGCCGAGATCCACGACGACATCTTCGGCTCCGACCACTGCCCGGTAGAGCTGGTACTCCGCTAGTCCGTTTTTACCGCTTATACTGGATCATACTGTCACTGAGAGCGGAACCTTTGGATCTTCTGACTATACCGAGACAGACAGAGGAATCGGTCATACGATCTTTACACCGGCCATCACCCTCCGTTACGGTTTCCTTTTCTAGCGATCTCTCTTGGTGAAAGTCTCTTGCAGATAGCTGGCGCCGCCGGTGATGAGCATGGTGAGCGCCTGGGATTCGTGAGCGAGGGTGGCGAAAACGATGCCGACGCCCGCCTGCGGGAAACCGTAGAGGACGAAGAGGGCCGTGGAGATGATGAAATGGTAGGCGCCGAAGCCGCCGGGGACCGGCAGGCAGGAGGCGAAACTCCCGACCAGCATCAGGAAAAGGCAGTCGAGTACGCCCAGGACCGACACGGCCGGCAGGGCTTCCTTGATGAAGACCATCTGCAGCCAGTACATTCCCCAGATCAATGCCGTATAAAGGAAGAACAAGCCCTTGTCCTTCATCCGGAAGCAACTGACGAAACCTTGCAGGAAGTGCAGGCATACGTCGCAGATTTTCCGGCAGAACTTGCTGCGCTTGCGGAAATGGAACACGGCCCAGACGCCTGCAGCCCCGGTCAGGACGATGCCGGCGACGGCCCAGCCGATCCCGCCGCGCAGTGAATTCGCGATGGGGCCGAAGATGTGCTCGACCAGGAATCCGCCGAACTCTGTCCATTTGAACAGCAGCAACACCGCCAGCAGGATGACGACGGACAGGATGTCCCAGCCGCGCTCCAGGATGGCCGTGCCCAGCACCCGGTCGTAGGAGGCACGGTGCCTTCCTGTCTCGGGATCGATGGGACTGTGGCGCGTGACTACGCCGCAGCGGACCAGCTCGCCCGAGTACGGGATGACCATATTGGCGACGTTGGAGATGTTGATTCCGTTGATGCAGGGAAGGCGTCGGGTCGAAGGGTCCAGGGGATGGAGGATCCTGCGCCAGCGCAGGCCGCGGATGATGAATGCCAGGGCGCCCGCCAGCATGGACAACAGCACATAGCCCCAGTGGCAATGGCGGATCTCGGCGAAAAAGTCCTTCCAGTCCACTCCCTTGAAAGAATACCAGAGCAGCACCGCGGCCAGGGCCACGGAGAGCAGGGTCTTCAGGAATTTGGACAGCTTGCCGTTCACGGGCGCAAATATACCGATAAAATTGATTAAATTTGTCAGTTAATCCTTGCAAGCGACATGAAATCGATCCTCGGCATCGGCAACGCCCTCACCGACATCCTGGCCATCCTGCCGGATGACTCGTTCCTCGAGAAATACCACCTGCCCAAGGGCAGCATGCAGCACGTCGACATGGAGACCGGCGACAAGATCTGGTCCGCCCTCAAGCCCCTCGGCGTCAAGTATGTGGCCGGCGGCAGCGCGGCCAACACGATCACCTGCACCGCCATCTTCGGGATGCCGTCCGCCTTCATCGGCAAGATCGGCGACGACGAACTGGGCCTGCTCTTCAAGAGCGACCAGGAGCAGTACGGCGTCCATTCCCTGCTGCTCAAGAGCGAGAAATCCAGCGGACGCTCGATGGTATTCGTCAGCGGCGGCAACGCCGAGCGCACCTTCGCCGTCTATCTAGGCGCCGCGCTGGACCTGGTCCCCGAGGACCTCAAGCCCGAATACTTCCAGGGTTACGACTATTTCCACATCGAGGGCTATCTGGTCCAGAACCAAAACCTGATCCGCCACGCCGTGGAGCTGGCGCACGAGGCCGGCTGCATCATCAGCATCGACATGGCGTCCTACAACGTCGTCGAGTCCAACTTCGCCTTCCTGCACGATATCGTGGACAAGTATGTGGCCATCGTCTTCGCCAACGAGACCGAGGCCAAGGCCTTCACCCGTATCCAGGAGCCGATGAACGCGCTGGACGAGATCGCGAAGCAGTGCAAGATCGCCGTCGTCAAGGTCGGCAAGGACGGCAGCTGGCTCCAGTCCGGCGACGAGCGCCACTATATTCCAGCCTGGCCGGCGGACCCCGTGGACGCCACCGGCGCCGGGGATACCTACGCGGCGGGCTTCCTTTACGCCCATTCCCTGGGCATGCCGCTCAAGGTCTGCGGGGAGGTTGGTTCCATCATCGCGGCCAAGGTCGTGGAGATCGTCGGCACCAAGATCGACATCCCGCGATGGAAAGCCGCCAAGCAGGAGATCCGCGAGCTGATCGCCCAGTACACCCCCGCCACCGACCCGACAAACGCAGACTGACGTGTTCAAGAAATACCTGATCGTTTTCCTAATTTCGATGGTGCCGCTGATCGAGCTGCGCGGCGCCATTCCCTATGCGGTAGGCTTCAACCTGCCCATCGTCCCGTCCTGCATCGTCGCGGTGCTGGGCAACATGCTGCCGGTCCCTTTCATTTTCCTCTTCGCCCGCAAACTGCTGGAGTGGGGTAAGGACAAGCCCGTGATCGGCGGCTTCTTCCGCTGGTGCCTGACCAAGGGGGACAAGGCCGTCAAGAAGATGGAGGAAAAGGCCGGGAACGGCCTCTACATCGCCTTGCTGCTCTTCGTCGGCATCCCGCTTCCGGGTACGGGGGCCTGGACCGGCACCCTGGCGGCCAGCTTGCTGAACATGGATTTCAAGAAGAGCGTGATCTTCGTGATGCTGGGCGTGCTGCTGGCCGGGGCCATCATGCTCGCCGCCTCCCTCGGCGTCTTCGGCGCCATCTCTCTGGTGTAATAGCGACTGCATACATGCGGCCAGGGGCCGTGCAGTTTGGACAGCAGAAATGAACCCTTTCGGGGAATGCTGTCCAAACTGCACGGCCCCTGGCCGCTATCGAACGCCCGCAAAGCAGGGCGTCAATCGGTCGTCAGACCAGCTTCGAGAGTGCGTCCTCCGTGATGATGGTCAGCCCTGCGCGGACGATGGCGTCGCGGGCCTTCCCGGCATTGTCGGTCCGGAAAACCAGCGCGCCCTTGCCCTGGATGCGGAACGAATACAGGTAAGCGATGCTGATCCCCTCCTGGGAAAATACCTCGATGGCATCGGCTGCCCGGCCGGGCTCGTCATCCAGCTCGACGGCGAAAACCTCCGAAAGCGACACGGCTACCCCGGCGTCCTTCAGCACGTCGTAAGCCCGCGCCGGCTCGCTGCAGATGATGCGGCAGATGCCGTATTCGGCCGTATCCGCGATGGTGATGGCGATCAGCTGAACGCCCTCGTCCTTGAACAGCTTCAGGACCTTCACCAAGGTCCCGGATTTGTTCTCCAAGAAAACGGAAAGTTGATGAATTGTCATAGTATCTGAATTTTAATATTGTTTGCGCAAATCTTTCACCCTGACCGCCTTGCCCTCCGAAACGGGCAGCGTCCCCTTCGGAACGAGACGCACCCGCGGCGTGATCAGGATCTCGTCCCGCAGCCGGTGCGTGATCTCCTTCTCCAGGTTCTGCAGCTTGGCATAGTCGTCCAGGAACTCATGCTTGAATTCGACCTCGACCGTCATCATATCGTTGTCGTCGCGGGTCTCCAGCGTGATCAGGTAATCGGAAGCCAGCTCCGGATACTTCATCAAGACGGTCTCGATCTGGATCGGGAAGATATTGACGCCCTTCAGGATGATCATGTCGTCACTGCGACCCTTCATCCGGTCGAGGCGCTTGTGCTCACGGCCGCAAGGGCAGGTGCCCGGCAGGATGCGGGTCAGGTCGCGCGTGCGGTAACGAAGCAGCGGCATGGCCTCGCGGTTGAGCGTCGTCAGGACCAGTTCGCCCACTTCCCCGTCCGGAACGGGCTCCAGGGTCTCCGGATCGACGATCTCGACGATGTAGTAATCCTCCCAGATGTGCATGCCGTTCTGCTCGGGGCACTCGAAAGCCACGCCCGGGCCGCACATTTCCGACATGCCGAAGGAATTGTAGGCCTTGACGCCCAGCATCTCCTCGATGCGGCGGCGGGTGTCCTCGCTGTGCGGCTCGGCGCCGATGACCAGCGTCCGCAGTTTCGTGTCCCGGCGCGGGTCGATGCCCTGCTGGCACATCACCTCATACAGCCGGCCCGCGTAGGAAGGGATGGCGTGCACCACGGTCGTGCCGAAATCCGTGAAGAACTTCAGCTGCCGGAGCGTATTGCCGGCCGCCGCGGGCACGGTCAGCATTCCCAGTTTCTCAGCCCCGTACTGGAAGCCCAGGCCGCCGGTGAACATCCCGTAGCCGGAGGTGTTCTGGAACACGTCGTCCGGGCGGCATCCCACCATCCAGAGGCAGCGCGCCACGGCCTCGGCCCACTGGTCCAGGTCGCGGGCCGTGTGCAGGATGACCGTCGGATTGCCCGTCGTCCCGCTGGACGAATGTAGGCGCACACACTGGTCCAGCGGCACCGAAGCGATGCCGAAGGGATAAGTGTCGCGCAGGTCCTGCTTGGTCGTAAAGGGAATCTTGTACAGATCGGCGGGGGTGCGGATGTCGTCCGGCGTCAGGCCGCATTCGGCGAAACGCTTCTTGTAAAAGGGCGAATCCATGCAATGCCGCACCGTCGCGCGCAGTCGCTCGGACTGCAAGGCCTCGATCCCGCTGCGGGAAAGGGTCTCCAACTCCGGATGGTAGTAAGGGGAAACGTTCATAGTATTATTTCAGTACTCGGTTGTCGATGACGAATTTGCTCTTGCCCTGGCTGCGCTCCAGCGTACCGGGCTCCTTGACCTGGACCTTCGCGTTGATACTCAGCACGCTGCGCAGCTTGGCAGCCAGCTCGCGCTCGAGTTTGAAGATGGGTTCGAAGGTATCGAAGCCCTGGGCGAAGAAATCCTGCCGGACCTCCACCTGGACGGTGAGGGTGTCGAGATTGTCCACGCGGTCCACCACCAGCAGGAAATGCGGCGCGCACTCCGGCATGCTGAGGATGACGCTCTCGACCTGGGACGGGAAGACGTTGATGCCCCGGATGATGAGCATGTCGTCGCTGCGGCCCATGATACGTCCCATGCGCACGGCAGTGCGGCCGCAGGGACAGGGGTCGTTGTACAGGGCGCAGAGGTCGCGGGTGCGGTAGCGCAGCAGCGGCATTCCTTCCTTCGTCAGGGTCGTGAACACCAGCTCGCCCGGCTGTCCGTACGGCAGCGGCTCGAGGGTCTCGGGATCGACGACCTCGGGGAAGAAGTGGTCCTCACAGATGTGGGAGCCGTTCTGCTCCTCGCATTCGTAACTGACGCAGGGACCCATGATCTCGCTGAGGCCGTAGATGTTGTAGCCCTTCAGGCCCAGGCGTTTCTCGATCTCCTGGCGCATGCTTTCCGTCCAGGGCTCGGCGCCGAAAGCGCCCATCTTGAGCTTGATCTGATCGACGGTGACGCCCATCTTCTCCATCGTTTCGGCAAGGTAAAGGGCATAGGAAGGGGTGCAGGCGATGCCGGTAACGCCCAGGTCGCGCAGCAGGCGGACGTGCTTCTCCGTGTTGCCCGTGGAAGTCGGGAGCACGGCGGCGCCCAGGTTCTCCACACCGTAGTGGACGCCCAGGCCGCCGGTGAAGAGACCGTAGCCGTATGCGACGCTGAACAGGTCGTCCCGCGTCACACCGAAAGCGGTCAGACAGCGGGACATGCACTCACTCCAGACGCCCACATCCTTGCGGGTGTAACCGACGATGGTCGGGTTTCCGGTCGTGCCGGAAGAAGCGTGGATACGGATGACCTCGCTTTGCGGAGCGGCCTGGAGACCGAAAGGATAATTGTCCCGCAGGTCCTGCTTGGTCGTAAAAGGAAGCTTCACGATGTCGTCGATCGAGGTGATGTCCTCGGGCGTAATGTCCATCTGCTGAAGCCTGTCGCGGTAGAACGGGACGTTGTGGTACACATAGTCCACGATCTTGTGCAAGCGCTTGCCCTGGAGTTCTCTCATTTGCTCTCGGGGCATGCATTCCTTGTTGTTGTTCCAGATCATATACTACTAACTAACTGATTATATTTTATTTACAGCTTGCTTGGAGGCCCAGGTCGAAGGCCAGCAGGTCGGCTTCGACGACGGCCTCCCCCTTCGGGGCGAACACCCGGGCGACGGCCTCTCGCAGGGCCTCGGGCGTGAGGATCCCCAGGAAAGGGGCGGTCATCCCGAGCAGGACCATGTTGGCCCCGCGGGGAACCTTGTGCTCCAGGGCGACCGACTCGATATCCAGCATCGAGACCTTCGGCAACGCCTCCAGTTCGGCGGTCACGACCGCCAGGTCCGGATAGTCCGGGATGTTGACGAAAGGCTTGGAGGAGGTCACCACGCGGCCTTCCGCGGAAAGATACGGCAGATAGCGCAACGCCTCCATCGGCTCCATCGAGATGATCAGGTCGGCCTGCCCTTTCGGGATCAGGTCGCTCCAGATCGGCTCCGTGGAGAGGCGCAGATTGCTCTGCACGTCTCCGCCGCGCTGGCTCATGCCGTGGACCTCGGCTTGCTTGAGATGCAGGCCGCTCGCCGTGGCGGCCTCTCCGATGACCGTCGCGATGGACAGGATGCCCTGTCCCCCGACGCCGCACAGGATGATATCGGTTTTCATTTCTTCTTGCGTTTCAGGGTCTGCATGCATTCGCGGCGCGGGATGATGACCGACACGCCCTTGTAGGCGATTTCTTCGCGCAGGATGCGGGTGATTTCAGGGATGTTGTTCGGGGTGGGGACGACGACGCGCACATGGGCCGGATCCACGCCGAGGCCCGTGCAGATCGCTTCATACTTGCTCGTGCCCGCCGAATCCTGCCCGCCCGTCATCGCGGTCGTGAGGTTGTCGGAGATGACGACCGTGATGGGAGAGCCGTCGTTCACAGCATCCAGCAGGCCGGTCATCCCGGAATGCGTGAAAGTGGAGTCGCCGATGACCGCGATGGCCGGGAAGAGGCCCGCGTCCGCGGCGCCCTTCGCCATCGTGATCGAAGCGCCCATGTCCACGCAGCTGGCCAGTGCCCGGAAAGGCGGCAGCGCGCCCAGGGTATAGCAGCCGATGTCGCCGAAAATCCTCGCTCCGGGGTACTCGGCGGCTACTTCGTTCAGGGCCTTGTACACATCCCTGTGTCCGCATCCGGGGCAGAGCTGCGGCGGACGGGCGGCCAGGGTTTTCGCCGCGGGAAGACCCGCTGCGCCTTTCACGCCCAGCGAAGCCGCCACGCTGTCCGGATCCAGTTCGCCGGAACGCGGCAGGTCGCCGGTCAGGCGTCCCAGGACGGGATAGCCCGCTCCCAGCAGGGCCTTGATGTCCTGCTCCACGACGGGCTGCCCGTCTTCCACGACCAGGATTTCCCGGCAGGAAGACGCCAGCTCCCGCAGGGCTTCGGCAGGCAGCGGATATTGCGAAAGCTTCAGGATGGAAGCCTTCCGCGCCGGATCGGCAGCGAGCGCTTCCTTCACGTAATTGTAGGCGATGCCGCAGGCGACGATGCCGAGGTCCGCATCCGCCTCCTTTTCCAGGCGGTTGAAGGCGGACCAGGCGGAGGCTTCCTCCATCTGCGGCTGCTTTTCGATCAGCTTGACATACTGCCGGCGCGCAATGGCGGGCAGCAGCACCCAGCCGCGGTCCTCGGAAGGGCGGAAATCATTCTCCGAATGGGCCTCGCCCAAATCCACCGCGGCGCGGGAATGCGCCAGGCGCGTGACGACACGCATCAGGACGGGCGTTTTCAACTCCTCGGAAAGGGTGAAGGCCTTGGCGACCATGTCGTAGGCTTCCTGCTGGTTCGAGGGCTCGAAGACGGGCACCATGGCGAACTTGGCGTAGAAGCGGCTGTCCTGCTCGTTCTGGGAAGAATGCATCGAAGGGTCGTCGGCCGCGAGCACGACCAGTCCCCCGTTCACGCCGGTGACGGCGCTGTTGACGAAGGCGTCGGCGCAGACGTTCATGCCTACGTGCTTCATGCAGACGAGGGCCCGCTTGCCGGCATAAGACATGCCGAGGGCCGCTTCCATCGCGGTTTTTTCGTTGGTGCACCAGCGGCTGTGGATGCCGCGCTCCCGCGCGACGGGATCCTTCTGGATAAACTCCGTGATCTCGGTCGAAGGCGTGCCGGGGTAGGCGTATACGCCGGACAAGCCGGCGTGGATCGCTCCCAGCGCGATGGCTTCGTCGCCGAGGAGAAGCTTGCGTATGCTCATTTGATCTTACTGACTTTGAAAGGTTTCTTGACGGCGGCGGCAGCGGATTTCTGCGCCGCTTCCACTTCCTCCTCGCTCACATACTGGGGGCGGAAGGCGTTGCCCACCACGCTCTCGCCGAAGAGGGTCTGGTACCAGGTGCAGGCAGCGGCGTAGCAGCCGAGCGGGTTGAGATGGAACCCGTCCTTCGTGACGTTGTCGCCGACGAAGGTGCCCCGCAGGTTCTGCATCGTCGTGCCGCAGGGGATGACGGGGAGCTTGTGCTCCTTGCAGGCCTTGGCGGAAGCCGCCATGATCATCGCGTACATCTTGTCCTGGTCCTTGTCGTAGTCGGGAAAGGCCTTGTGGGTGGAAGTCTTGGCATAGGCCCAGGTCTGGTGCCAGCAGAGTTTCGTCGAAGCCGGGACGCGGGCCCGCACATACTCGATCAATTCGGTAAGATAGGGCTCGTAGGTATCCGGAAGGCCGGAAAAATGGCTGGCCTGCTGGAAAGTCACGATATCCCAGGGCTCGTCCGCAAGGGCCTCCTCCAGGGTGAATTCCCCCTTGGTGGTCTTGACGTTGTATTGGTTGATCTTCCGGTAGGAATAATCCTTGCTGCCGGTCTGCGCGTTGTTCCAATGGCGCTCCAGCGAGCATCCGCCGATATACATGTTGCCGATGATCGCGCACTTGCCGTCCGCAAGGGCGATGCCGCCGAGGTTCTGCTCCACGGCATTCCACGAGAAACTGTTGCCGATCGCGAGGATCCGCAGGGTGTCCTTCTGTGCGGAGCGCGCCGTAAGGCCCGTGAGCATCAGAGAGACGAAGACAATGATTCCAAAAAACCTTTTCATATCTTTACTGAGAGTTCATCTTTCAAATATAGGCAAAAACTTGGTATATTTGTCCCGATTCAGACAAATCACATCATGAAAGCGAAGTTTACGATTGAATACCGGACCGAGTGGGGAGAGAGCCTCTTCCTCGTCGCCGGAGGAAAGAAATACCCGATGACCTGGGGCGAAGGCGGCCTCTGGAGCGTGGAGATCGACCCCTGCCCCAAGGCCCTGCTGCAGAAATACGGCTACGAGGTGGTCCGGGACGGCCTGGTCGTCCGCCAGGAGTGGTCTTCCCACAGCCGGAAGCCCGGCCGGGGCGAGACGGAGTTCAACGACTGCTGGATCGACCCGCCCGCGGGCGCCTGCTTCCTGCGGGCCCATTCCAACGCGGCCTTCGACCGGCCCGGATACCGGGGCGCCGGCACCGCCATCCCCGTCTTCTCGCTGCGCAGCGAAGAGGACTTCGGCGTCGGAGAGTTCTACGACCTCAAGAAGATGGCCGACTGGGCGGCCCGCACCGGCCAGGGCGTGCTCCAGCTGCTCCCGATCAACGATACCACGATGACCCGGGACTGGATGGACTCGTACCCCTACAATGCCAACAGCACCTTTGCCCTGCACCCGCAGTTCCTCAACCTTCCCGCCGCCGGCGTGCGCCAGACGGCCGCCTACAAGAAACTCCAGGCGGAGCTCAACGCCCTGCCGCAGGTCGACTATGTCCGCGTCAACGCCGAGAAGACCCGCCTGCTCAAAGGCGTATACGAAGGCGCGACAGGCCGCAAGGTCGTGGAAAGCGCGGAATACAAGGCCTTCGTCAAGGACAACGGGGACTGGCTCCTCCCCTACGCCGTTTTCTGCGCCCTGCGCGACCAGTTCGACACGCCCGACTTCACGAAATGGGGCGAGTGGGCCGTCTATTCCCCGAAAAAGGCGAAGGCCTACCGGGACGCCCATCCGGAGGAGGTCGGATTCGCCTGTTTCCAGCAATTCCACCTGGACAGGCAATTGAAAGAGGTTTGCGCATACGCCCGCGCCAAGGGTGTCGTCTTCAAGGGTGACCTTCCGATCGGCATCAGCCCGACCAGCGTGGACGCCTGGTGCCACCCGGAGCTCTTCAACATGGACTCGCAGGCCGGCGCACCGCCGGACGCCTTCGCGGAAGACGGCCAGAACTGGGGCTTCCCCACCTACAACTGGGATGAAATGGCAAAAGACGGCTATGCCTGGTGGAAGAGCCGCCTGGGCAAGATGGCTGAGTACTTCGACGCCTTCCGCATCGACCACATCCTGGGCTTCTTCCGCATCTGGGAGATCCCCCAGCCGGAAAAGAGCGGCCTGATGGGGCATTTCAGCCCCGCGCTCCCCTTCGCCCAGGGCGAAATCGAGGCGCAGGGACTGCCGCTGGACCTCTTCCTGCAGGACCCGCACCGTCCCGGACGCTGGCATCCCCGCATCAACGGCCGCAAGACGGAAGCCTACGCCTGCCTGGACGAGGGGCGCCGCCAGGCCTTCGACCGGATGTACGACGACTTCTTCTACCGCCGCCACAACCATTACTGGAAGCAGCAGGCCCTGCGCAAGCTGCCCGAGCTGCTCGGCTCCACCGGCATGCTCGCCTGCGGCGAAGACCTGGGCATGATCCCCGCCTGCGTCCCGGAAGTGATGGATGCCCAGCGGATCCTTTCGCTGGAGATCCAGCGCATGCCCAAGAACCCGGAGCAGACCTTCGCCATCCCCGCGCAGTACCCCTACCTGAGCGTCTGCACCACCTCCACCCACGACATGACGCCCCTGCGCGCCTGGTGGGAGGAAGAGGACCCGCTGCTGATCCAGCGCTATTTCCGCGAAGTGCTGGGACAGAACGGCCCCGTGCCCGCGGCTCTCACGCCCGAACTCAGCGAGCAGATCGTCCGGCAGCACCTGGACTCCCCCGCCATGTTCACCATCCTGCCCCTGCAGGACTGGCTCGCCATCGACGGGACGCTGCGCTACGCCAACCCCCGGGAGGAGCGCATCAACGTGCCCGCCATCTGCCCCTGGTACTGGCGCTACCGGATGCACCTCACCCTCGAAAGCCTCCTCTCGCAGGATGCCTTCAACGACAAGGTGCTCTCGCTGGTGCGCGGAAGCGGAAGGTAAGCTCAGCTTTTCAGCCAGGAAAGGAAATCATCGACCCGGGCCCTGGACACCGTCATTTCGAACGGCGGCCGGGGCTCGGTTTCCAATACCAGACGGCCGGCGAAATGGCGCGTGATGTGCCGGATCGCCTTCATCGACACGATGCAACTCCGCGAGATGCGGAAGAACCGCCGGGGATCGAGGTCCTCCGACATCGCCTCCATCGAGCCGTCGATGATATAATCGGCGCCGGCGGAGGTCACCAGGTGGTTGTATTTGTCCTCTGAATACAGGAATGCGATGTCGGCCGTATTGACCGGGATCACGCTGTCCCCCACGAAGACGACGAAGCGCTCCCGGTACTTCGGAGCGGCGTCCGTCCCCTTGCCCACCGCCGCGAGCAGCGCCTCCAGGTCGAAGGCGGGTTTCTGCCGGCTGCGGCAGCGCTCCACGGCCCGGGTCAGGTCCTTCAGGTCGATGGGTTTCAGCAGATAGTCCACGCTTCCCGCCTCGAAAGCCTTGACCGCATAACTGTCGTATGCCGTCGTCATGACCACGTCGGCCCTGACCTTCTCCTGCCGGAAGATCTCGAAACAGTCCCCGTCCGAGAGTTCTACGTCCATGAAGATGAGCGAAACCTCGTGGGAGGGATCCCGCAGCCACTGCAGGGTCTCCCTGACGGATGCCGTCATCCCGACGATTTCGATATCCGGGAAATGGGCGGTGAGGGTGCGGGCCAGGCTCTGCCGGGCCATCTCCTCGTCTTCTACGATCAGCGCTTTCATGGGATTCAGATCAGGGGGATTTCTACGGTATACTCACTGTCGGTGGAAAGGATCGACACCTCCTTGCCGGCCACATCCCTGTACTGGCCGCGCAGGTACTTCTGGCCCAGGCCGGCGGAAGGGGCCTGCCGGAGTCTGGGCTTGCGGTTGTTGGATACGGTCAGGGTGTCCCCCGAGGCACGGATACGGATGTGCAGCGGGTCGGCGGGCTCGACGGCGTTGTGCTTGATCGCGTTCTCGATCAGCAGTTGGACCGAGCACGGGACGACCTTGCGGCTCAGCAGGTCCTCCGGGATGTCGGTCTCCACGTCCAGCCCTTCGGGGAAACGGACGCGCAGCAGGTCGACATACTGCTCCACGAAGTCCATCTCCCGCCGAAGGCTGACCACGCGCTCCTCCTCATTGCCGGTCAGGTAGCGGTACACGCCGGCCAGCTTGTGGATGTAGGCGGAAGCCTGCTCCTGCTGCCCGTCCCGGACGAGACAGTCCAGGATGTTGAGACTGTTGAACAGGAAATGGGGATTGACGTGCTGGCTCAGGTTCATGTAGCGGTACTGCTCCAGACGGGCCCGTTCCTGGTCCTCCCGCGCACGGGCGTTGATTCGGATGGCCGCCTCGGAGAGGAAGATGATCACGCCGAGGGTGAAGACATAATCCACCAGGATGCTGGCGGTGACGTTGCGGGTGTCGAAACCGCCGGGGGTCAGCAGCAGGATGGCCGCACGGACCGAAATGATCAGCACGAAGGCCAGGAGCAGCCAGCGGATCTGCCTCTCGCCAGCATCATGGAATCCATATTTGCGCCGCACCCAGCGGGCCGCCAGCCAGGTCGACCAGCCCAGGATCTCCGTGGTGACGAGGGTGGAGAGCGGATACTTGACCAGTTCGGCGGCAATCAGCGGGCTCAGCAGCATCGAGAGCCCCTTGCCGATGGCAAAGCCCAGGAGGTTGACCAGGATGACGCTCGCGGCCATGAAACGGGGACCGGCCCCCTGGCGCAGGCAGATCAGGACCACCAGCAGCATCGTCAGCAGGGTCAGCGCGATCTCGTCCGACATCCCGAAGGCACGGCACCCCAGCGCCACCGCGGCATGCAGCAGCGCAAAGAGATGGATGACCCATCCGTCGGAGATCCGGACCCTCGCCATATAAGACAAAGTACGCAAATTCGTCGCGAAAAATCAACCGTTCATCCGGAAAATCAGGCCATTCATCCTTTTATATGTACGCGCGAAAAAGATTTTTTGCATTTTTGCGCTGATTAGTAACGCTAAAACACCCCTCAAATGGGTAAACGAAACCTATCTTCCAGACAGTTATGGGACCTGAGCTTCGGTTTCTTCGGAGTGCAGATCGCATACGCGCTGCAGAGCGCCAATATCAGCCGCATCTTCGCGACGCTGGGCGCCGACCCGCACCAGCTCAGCTTTTTCTGGATCCTGCCCCCGCTGATGGGAATGATCGTCCAGCCTCTGATCGGCCGCTGGTCCGACCGGACCTGGAACCGACTGGGCCGACGCAAGCCCTATCTGCTCGTCGGAGCCCTGGTCGCCGTCCTGGTCATGGCCTTCCTGCCCAACGCCGGCAGCCTCAACTTCTCGACCCGGCTCCTGCTCGGCCTGAACGGGGCGATGTGGTTCGGCCTCTTCTCGCTGATCTTCCTCGACACCTCCATCAACGTGGCGATGCAGCCATTCAAGATGATGGTCGGAGACATGGTCAATGAGCAGCAGAAGGCCAAGGCCTACTCCATCCAGAGTTTCCTGTGCAACGCCGGCTCTTTCGCAGGCTACCTCTTCCCCATCTTCTTCACATGGATCGGTATCGCCAACACGGCCCCCGAGGGCGTCATCCCCGACTCTGTGAAGTGGAGCTTCTATGTCGGCGCCGCGATCCTCATCCTCTGCGTCCTCTATACCTTCATGAGGGTCAAGGAGATGAATCCGCAGGAATATGCCGAATTCCACGGCATCGACCCCCAGAAACAGGAGCAGAAGAAGGGCGAAGGCCTGCTGACCCTCCTGAAACATGCGCCGAAGACCTTCTGGACCGTCGGTCTCGTGCAGTTCTTCTGCTGGGCCGCATTCCTCTACATGTGGACCTATACCAACGGCACCCTGGCCGCCAACGTCTGGGGGACGACCGATCCCGCCTCCGAAGGCTATCAGGCCGCCGGCAACTGGGTGGGTGTCGTCTTCGCCGTCCAGGCCGTCGGCTCCATGCTCTGGGCGCTGGTGATCCCGCGCTTCAAGCGCCTCAAGACCGCCTATGTCGTCAGCCTGCTGCTAGGTGCGCTCGGTTTCGCCTCGGTCTTCTTCGTCCACGACAAGTTCATCCTCTTCGCCTCCTTCCTGCTCATCGGAGCGGCCTGGGCGGCAATGCTGGCCCTGCCTTTCACCTTGCTCACCAACTCCCTGAGCGGCGAACACATGGGTGAGTACCTGGGCCTGTTCAACTGCACGATCTGCCTGCCGCAGATCGTCGCGGCGGCCACCGGCGGCCTCGTCCTGAAACTGGTCGGCGGCAGCCAGGCCGCGATGCTCCTGCTCGCCGGCGTGCTGCTGGTCGCGGGCGCGCTTTGCGTGGGCCTCGTCAATGAAAAGGCAAGACAATCATAAATCAATCAATATCAACCAATAACTACACCATGAATAGGATCAAAACGCTCGTGTCGATCGCAGTCCTGCTACTGCTCGGCACCACCTTGTCCGCCCAGAACGGATACAAGGTCAAGGGCGTGGTCATCGACGAACTGGGCCCGGTCATCGGCGCCACGGTGATGGAGCAAGGTACCACCACCGGCACCACGACCGGCCTCGACGGAGACTACGAACTGACCGTATCCGGCCCGGACGCGACCGTGCTGATCAGTTGCATCGGCTACACCACCCTGACGTTCAAGGCCTCCCAGATGCCCGCGACCGTCAGCCTGACCGAAGACAACACCTTCCTCGATGAAGTGGTCGTCATCGGTTACGGCACCCTCTCCAAGAAAGAGCTGTCCAGCTCCATCGTCCAGGTGGACAAGAAGGATTTCGCCCAGGGCAGCATGAACAATGTCATGGAAATGATGACCGGTAAGGTGGCCGGCCTCAACGTCAACTCGACGGCCGCCGCCAACCCGAACAGTTCCTCCGACCTCCAGATCCGCGGCGCCACCTCCATCAAAGCCGGCAACGGTCCCCTCTACGTGATCGACGGCGTCACCGGCGGTGACATCCGCAACATCTCCCCGCAGGACATCGAGTCCATCACCGTCCTCAAGGATGCGGCCTCCGCCGCCATCTACGGTACCCGGGGTGCAAACGGTGTCATCCTGGTCACCACCCGCAAGGGCAGCGGCTCCGACCGCTCCAGCGTCACCTACGACAGCTGGGTGGGCCTGAACGTGGCCAAACCCCACGCCGCCGTCCTTTCCCCCGACGAGTTCCGCCGTTCCCGCCGCGGTAACGATTACGGCGCCGATACGGACTGGTACGCCGCGATCACCCGGCCGATGGCATACGACGTGAACCAGTATGTTTCCCTCGACGGTGGTACCGAGAACGGTTCCTACAACGCCTCCGTCAACTGGAAGAAAGCCAACGGTCTGGACATCACCTCCGGCCGCAACGAATTCGGCGGCCGCGCCGCCGTCGAGCAGAAGGCCTTCGGCAACCGGATGCAGTTCAACGTCTCCCTCAATGTCCGCCGGGTCAACGAGACCTGGGGCAACGACGGCATGTTCGATACGGCCCTGAGCATCAACCCGACGATGCCCATCCGCAACGAAGACGGCTCCTGGTATCAGCCCACCTCCGCCACGGGCATCTCCAACCCGGTCTCCGTCCTGACCGAGAACCAGAACAACGGACAGCGCCTCTACCTCCTCGGTACCGCCTCCGCGAAACTCAACCTCATCACGACCGACCACCACACGCTCTCCACCACCCTGCAGTATTCCTACAACTACAACGACCTGAAGAGCAACTACTACACCCCTTCGACCTCCTCCGAATCCTTCTGGGGCGGCTATGCGGGCCGCGCCAGACTCGAGTATCAGAAGTGGTACACCAACCAGCTCGAGTGGCTGCTCAACTATATGTTCGCCAAGGGCGATCATACCGTGTCCGCCGTCGCGGGTTATGCCTACCAGGATACGACCTACGAAGACTTCTGGGCCCAGAACAATGACTTCGCCACGGACATCATGGGTTACAACAAACTCGGCAGCGGCGAATATCTCGGCGAAGGAAAGGCCGACATGGACTCCTACAAGTCCCTCTACAAGCTGATCGGTGTCTTCGGACGCGTCAACTACAATTGGCGCAACACCATCTTCGCTTCCGCATCCTGCCGTTATGAAGGATCCACCAAGTTCGGCGCCAACAACAAGTGGGGCGTATTCCCGTCCGTCTCCCTGGCTGTCGAGCTGGCCAATACCGGCATGCTGAGCGGTTCCTCCGTCGTCCAAAGCCTCAAGCCGAGGGTCTCCTACGGTGTGACCGGCCGTTCGGATTTCGATCCGTATCAGTCCCTTGCCACTTACTCCGCCGGCGGCAGCTACATCCAGAACGGTTCCTACGTCACGGCTTACAAGCCTTCCTCGAACCCGAACCCGTATCTCTCCTGGGAGAAACTGGTCGCGATCAACGTCGGTCTGGACTTCGTCCTGTGGAATAGGCTGCGCGGCAGCATCGACCTGTTCGACCGCCAGAGCCGCGACCTCCTCTATACCTACACCGCGCCTCAGCCGCCGTACGTGTATTCCACGATTCTCGTGAACGTCGGCACGACGACCAACAAGGGTGTCGAAGTCTCTCTGGACTATGACGTGCTCAAGGACCATGCGTTCAACTGGACGACCGGGATCAACGCTTCCTACGGCGAGACCTTCTTGAAGACGCTCTCCAACGACGTCTACAAGGCCTCCTATATGGAGCTCTACCAGAAGCCGGGCGTCGGCACCAACGAGTACTTCTTCCGCGTCGAGGAAAAAGGAAAGATGGGACAGTTCTACGGTTATGAATATGCCGGCGTGGACGAAAACAAGAACATGCTCGTCTATGACAACGACGGCAACAAGGTCATCGCCTCCGCCGCGGATCCCGCCTGGAAGCGTTTCATCGGCAACGGTGCCCCGAAGGTGTTCCTCAACTGGAACAACTCCTTCACCTGGGGCCGGTTCGACCTCGCCCTGCAATTCACCGGCGCCTTCGGTTACCAGATCTTCAACATGCGCAAATACGGCATGGGTCTCCAGGGCTGCGGTACGGACAACGTCTTCCGCACTGCCTATACCGACGATGCATACATCAAGACCGGCGGCGGCGTCATCTCTTCCTTCTTCCTGGAGAACGGCAACTATTTCAAGCTCCAGAACGCCACCCTCGGCTACAGTTTCACGACCAAGGATAAGGCCATCCGTTATTTCCGGGCCTATCTCGCCGCGAAGAACCTCTACACGTTCACCCGTTACACGGGCAGCGATCCTTCCATCATCCGTACCACCGGCATCGAGCCCGGCGTGGACACCAACAGCGCCTATCCGACCGCTACGGCCCTCACGCTCGGCCTGACGATGACTTTCTAAAAATGAGGAGGAACACATTATGAGAAAATATATCATCCGTCTTGTCGCGCTCATCACGCTCTCTGCCCCGATGGTTTCTTGCTTCAACCTCGACGAGCAGACCTTCAGCGTCATCGGCGCCAGCGAATACTATCAGAACGAAGGCAACATCCAGGGCGCCGTCAGCGCCATCTACTATTCCGCTGCCAACCGTTTCATGGAATATGGCTTCTACCTGCAAGAGTTCTCCGCCGACCAGATTGCCTGGCGCACCTGGAACGGTGGCGGCTGGGGCTGGGACGAGGGTCTGAAATTCGTCCTTTCCACCCAAACCTGGACCTCTGAAGCCACGATCGTCCGTCAGGCCTGGGAATCCTCCTGGGAGACCATCGGCCTCTGCAACAACCTGCTGACCGACCTGCACGCCATCGATGCCGCGGCCATCGGCCTGAGCCAGGAAACCGTGGACCAGTACATCGGCGAAGTCCGCACCCTGCGGGCCTGGCAATACTACAACATCTTCGAACTGTGGGGCGGCGCCCTTCCCATCTGCGACGAGCAGACCGTCGGGATCCCGCCTTCGGCTGACGAAGACTTCAACACCGGCTGCCAGAAGATCTATGCTTTCATCGAGAAAGACCTCGACGAGTCGCTTCCGGCCCTGAAGAAGAACCAGGTCAACGCCAT
>JAEEGK010004352.1_pt1 | contig 34858 bp, 27 predicted proteins | sample 8958771 | NCBI WGS metagenome assembly JAEEGK01 (sample SAMN16246547, study PRJNA631951) | gut metagenome | biome: gut microbiome; feature: rumen; material: SC-attached | host: Bos | place: Iran: Karaj | collected 2018-10 | reverse complement strand
GTAAAAAATAATAATATTAATAATATTAATAATGGCAAATTTAATATTATTTCTTGTTGTGATAATAAAAATTTGAATTATGAAAATTTAGGTGAAAATTTACATTTTAATTCAATGGGTAAATATTATTTTATTTAATTATTTTTTAGAAAATGAATATTGTGATATAAATAATTTACTTGATGATGTTAATTTTAATTTAAATTTTAATAGCACAAATTTTGAAGATCTTAATTTAAATAATGGGTATTTTGATATGAATGAAGTCCATGATATAAATATGGTATGAGTAATTAAAAAAAAAATTGGAAAATTTTTCTAACTCTTTGAGTCATCAATTATTTAAAACTTTGTATGTAAATTTTGTTAAGAGTTGGATCTTTAAATCAATATTTAATATTAGTTAAAATAAATTTTAATATGTTTATCAAAATATATTATATATACAATAATTTAATTTCATTTATAATAAAATTTAAATATGATTGTTTAATTTAAAATTATAGTTTTATTATCTTTAGAAATAATTTTATATCAAAAGATTTTAGTATAAACAAATTTTAATATTCAAAAATAAATATATTTTTGAATTTAATAATATATAAATAATTTAATTCATAATCATATTTTTAAAATCAAATTTTAAAACAAATAAAAAAAAAAAATTAAACAAAAAACTTTTATCATATATTTATTAAATCTAAATAAAAATATCCTATCTAAAACTCTCATAAAAAAGATATTTAATTTCCTTTATTTTTTCTTTCCTTAATAGCTGCTTTTTGTGCAGCAGTTTTTTGTTCTAATTTTCTCTTATAAAGAATTTTTTCAACGGCATCAGCTAAATTTCTTTTACTTTTATATTGATTAGCTTTACAATCCAAATATAATTGATGATATAAATTTTTGTCAATTCTTTTTTCTCTATATTTTTTAAGTAATCTTCTCAAAGTTCTTTGCCTTCTAATCCATAAAACTTTTTGTGGCATTCTTGCATCTGAAGGACCTCTTCTTTTACCAAATCCAGTATGTCTTCCTTGTCTTACTTCATGTTTCCTTAAACGAGCTCTTTGTCTTGAATGCATTGATATTTTTTTTTTGAAGATAAAGTTATCTTTTATTAATTTACGTACTGCTTTACGTGAATTTGCTATTGATATTTCATTTACTTCATTTGGATCCATCCATACTCTTTTTGCTCCTACTTTTAATATTGATGCTGCTAAACGACGTTGCAAACGAAGGTTTACCATTTTTGTATCTTGATAAATGAAATTAATTTTTTTTTAATTCTTTTTTTAATTTTTAATTAATTATTTTATTTTTTTTTATTTTTTTTTATTTTTTTATTTAGTTTTTTTTTGAGGTTGATTTTATTAAAAATATATTATTATATATTTATTTATTTTTATAATTAGGTTTTTTTTTTAGTTATGGAAGAAAAAATGACTGGGAGAATGTATGAAAATGCTTGTAATTTTTTTACAAATAAAGTTGATAATGAACCTTTAAATTTTAAAGATTTTGATTCATTATTTTTACCTATTCAAAAGGCAATATCATATGAAAGTAGAAAAAAATTTGAAACATTAAATACTTTAAAAAATCCTTTATCTCAAGGTAAAAATAATACAATATCATTAAGAACACAAACAAATTCAAATTTTAATACTCTTACTAATAAATCAAATAAAAAAATTCAGTCATCAGTTCAACCACAAGTAATAGTAAATTCTAATGGAACATTTAAAAGAGTAAATGGAAAGAGTACTGAAGATAATTATAATTTAAAAATGAAAAATGAACTTTTAATAAATATTCTTAGTAAAAAATCAAATTCAAATATAAGTGCAAATTCATCTAATATTAATCCACCTAAATTTCAAATGAAAAAAAATGTTTCTTCAAATAAAGAAATTGAAATAAATAGTAATGTTTTACCTTTAAAATCAACACCAAAATTTAAAATAGAATCAATTGATTTATCATATAGAACAGAAGAAAATGAAAAAAAAAAAATTTATTAATTTAAATATAAACATATTTTTCTATTTGAATATAAAACAAAAAATTGAAATTTAATTATCAGTTCTATTAGTAGTTCTCTCAGAATCAATTTTATTAGAAATCATTTTTCCAAATCTAAACTTTGCATTATACTTATTATCACCTATAACAAAATATCCATCACCATGTGGTTCATTATTAATAAAATTACCAAATAATTTATTTCCATTATTCCATAAATAAATACCTTGTCCTTGTTTAACATTATTATTATAATTTCCTTCATAAACAGTCCCATCATCCCAATAATTAATTCCTTTTCCATCCATTAAACCATTTTTAAAATTACCTTTATATTTTCTTCCATCTTTCCATTTAAATTCTCCTTCTCCATTAAATAAATCATTTTTAAAATAACCTTCATAATATGAACTATCTGGATAAATATATTTTCCAAATCCATTTTTTTCATTATTTTCATAATGTCCTTTGTAAAGAGCACCATTTTCAAAATTTTCAATTCCTTCACCATATTTTTCATTATTTTTAAAATTACCTTCATATAATATTGTATCATTAACTACAATTTGTCCTTTACCATCACATTTTCCTTCTTTCCAATCTCCAAAATAATAATTTCCATTTTTATTAATTAATATTCCTTTTCCATCAAATAATCCATTTTTAAATGTACCATTATATAAATTTCCATCTTTTCCTATTAAAATACCTTTACCACATAAATTTCCTGTTTTATCATATGTACCTGAATAATATTCTATTTCATCTTTTTGATTTTTAAATTTTAATGGTGGACATTGATATAATGTATCTTCACCTTCATATAATATTTCTTCTAATTCATTTTCTTTACTTTTTAATATTCTTTGAATTGATTTATTTTTTTCTATTTCATTTTCAAAATCATCATTATTCATTTCTTCTAATGTTACTTCTTCGTTTGTTTCTGTTAAAATATTTTTTTGGATTAAAGTTTTTAGTTTATCTAAATGTTCATTTTGATTTCTTCTTGGAATTGATTTAAAATTATCATTTAAATTAATCATATCATCTGATATAGGATTCTCAATTGGTTCTATTTGACTTGCTATAAGTTCTTTTTCATCATCTATATCACCTGATTTTTTGCAACAATTAATTTCTCCCATTGATATGAATAATATATTTATTTTTTTCTATATAAAAAGAAAACTGTTTTATTTTATTATATTTTTTGCCTTCATAAAAATTTGAAATAAAGATTTTTGATTTTGAATTATTATTAATTTTGAATAAACAATTTAAATTAAAATTTATTTTAAACAATATAAATATATGTAATAAAATATAATAAAAAAATGAAGGATATTCAACAACAAATAAGATTATTAATCGTTTTCACTTTTTTTGTTTATTCTATTTTGTATTTATTATTAGATTTTTCTCATGAAATAGTATAATAATTTAATTTAATTATTATAGACACCATGTGAAAAAATCAATATGAGAGTTCCTACATTAAAATTAGCTTGTGATGAATTAAAACAAAACAATAGGAATTTCATTAATGGCGTAAAAACAAAAAAAGTGAAAAAAGAAGAAAGAGAAAAACTTTTACAATACATTAAATCACTTCATGAAAAATAAAATGAATTTATATTAGTATCTGTTTTTATATATCTTATGTTTTATCTTAGCGTCGTGTTAGAGTATAAAACGAAAATCTTTATAAATAAATTTTGTTAACTCTGTAATCATTTATTATAAAAAAACAAAAATATTTTTTGAGTACATTAAATATTTTTACTAAATTTTTTTAATCTACAGTAATCATTTTTTTAATGATCGTAATTCTCCAAAAAAATAATAATAATAAATATAAAAAAAAAAATAATCATAAATATAATAAAAAAAATTAAATATTAAAATATTCCAATAATAAAAAATATTAACTAAAAAATCTATGAATTATTATTATATTCGAGTTTATATTTCAAAAATTCTCCATAATTATTATTTTTAATTTTATCAATATAATCTTCCATTCCTTGAGTTCCATCAATCATACCTAAATTAACTCTTGCAATATCCATTAATTCTTTAGTTTCAATAGTTTTACTTTTTCTATAAAACTTATTCAAAAATTTATGACTTAATTCAAAAGTACCTGCTTTAAAATATAATCTTCCCAAATGAAGAAGTGACTTTGCTAAAATAGTATCATCAGTAGTTTGAGTATTTGATGCTTTATCAATATGTTCTAAATAAGCTATTGCATTTTCATTATTACCTTGCATTTCATATGTTTGAGCATAACGATATAATCCTTGTATTTGATATGGCTAATTTTAAATTTTTATTAAATAAAATTTTTCTTACTGTTAATGTTGATTCTCCTGAATCAGATTTAATATTTGCAATTTTTGATAAAGTTTCAATTGTATGATCATAATCATGAATTCTATAATATAAATTTGATATTTTTAAATATGTTTCAGTTTTCTTATCTTCATTTTCTTTTTCACCCATTCCACCTTCTTTTAAATGACTAGAAATACCATTTAAACATTCTAATACTTCTAATAAATCATATAATAATTCAATAGCTTTTGAATAATTTTTCATTTGTTCTTGTTGATTAGCAATTTCATTATATAATTCAATTAATGCTTTATAAATACTAGCTTCTAAAGTATAATTTTGTCCAGATAAATTTTTACTAAAAATTTCTCTTGCTTCTTCCTTTAAACTTTTAGAAATATTCATATCATTTGGATTTGACATTTTATCAAAACAACCACCCATCATTATTAAAGAAGTAATATGAAATTCAATTAAAGTATATTTTTTACTTATATCAATACATTTTTGATTAAAATAAATTGCTTCAAGTGGTTCACCTTGATCATGAATAGTATCATTTCTTATTGAATTATATTGTTCAATTGCTTGTTTATATATTTCATTATTTTTTTCCATTTCTGCATCTCTTAATGCATTTTCAGCAGTTGTTAATTTTTCATAAAATGCATTTAATGTTTGTATATTATATTCATGTCTTGGGATACTTTGATCAATTTCTAATTCATCAATTTCTTCTTCTTCTTCTTCTTTTTGATCTTCTTCATTTTCATTTTCGTTATTTGTTTCTTTATTTATTTTTGAATATGTTTTTTTTAAATTTGGCGTTTTTCCCCATCCTAAGTAAAAGAAGTCTATATAGGAATCTATATAACCATTTTTTATTAGTTCTTTTGCAAAATATTCTTTTGAAATTAATATTGAACTCATTTTTTCTCTTTCTTCTAAAAATTGATTTGTGTTTGCTTTTTCTTCTTCATATATTTGACCTTTGTTTTTATTCTTTTTTAAATGGGGATTGTATGCTCTTTGAAAACCATTATTTATATTTTTTGATAAAGGTTTGCTCATTTTTTATTAAGTTTTTTTTTATTTTTTAAAATTGTCAGTTATAATATTTTTTTATTTATTATTATTTTTATATTATTTTTTATTTAAATTAATATTTTTTTTATGGAAGATTATTCAAAAAAATATGAAAAATTTTTAAATCCTGAAGAATCATATCAATTTTTATTAAAAGTACAAAAAGATATAACTAGATTAGCAAGGAACAAAAATATAAAAGAGTTTTATAATTTATTATCTTTTTCTATGAATCATCTTAATAAAAATAAAGAAACTGAATCTTGTAATTCATTAATTTTTTTCTCTTTATCACAATATGCTACTTATATTAAAAAAATTGAAAATATTGATGAATTTATTGTTAATTTTAAAAATTATTTTGATTTAATTCCTGATAATTGTGATAAAAATCCATTTAAAAAAGAATTTTTAAAATTTTTAGAAATAAATAAAATTTCTTCATCACAAATTCAGAAATATAAAATATATTCAATTTTTGCAATTGATAGTTTAAAAAGTGTTACATTACAAAATTTAGTTGAAGGATATAAATATGCCTTAAAATCAGAAGAACTTGATATAATAGAAAAAATGATTGAAATTGTTTTAAATAGTAAAGAATATATTAAATCAGAAAAAGAAAAAGAATTTATAATAACTAGAACTACTTTTGAATTAATTTTAAAAAAAAATTTAAAAGTTGCTTTTGATTTTATATCAAATCACATTAATAAGAATGATGATTTTAAAAATAATTCTCCAGTATTAAATTTTGCATATATGTTAGTTTCATTAATTACTTTATCATTGCATGATTTTGATAAATTTTGGGATTTAATTAATATTTATAAACCTGTTATAGAACAAGAATATTTTTTCCAAATGTATTTAAATAAAATAAGTGATGTTTATTATAATAAAACATTTTTAAAAAATGATAATTTAGATATGATGAATATGCTTAAATCATTTGGAAATCTTGGAAGTTTATTTGGTGGTAGATAAAATATAAAATTTAAATTTAAAAAAAATCTCAAATAAAAAAAATTAAAATAAATAAATAAAAAAATTAATTAATTTAATTAATTTTTATTTCTGTAAAATTAATAAGTTTAATGGCAAAAAACCGCCTTAAAGAAAATAAAAAAAAGATTTTAAATTATATAATTTCTTTAATAAAAATTTTTTAGATAATATTAATCTTAAATATGATATTGTTATCATTAATTTAATATTTACAAAGATAAATAACTATTTTGAATAGTTTTTAATTAATTATCATTCTCAAATTTTTCTGAACATTTTCAGATTTTTTTATTGATTCCTCTTTCATAAAATTACATCTGTTACATGTTTTTCTAAAAGCAAAATTAATATTTTTACATTTAAAACACTTCCAATCACCATCTCTTTCTAAAAAATTTATTTTTCTCTTTTTAATTTTATTTTTTTTAACATTTGAATTTTTTAAAACAAAATTTTGCATATCTTCTCTATTCAAACACATTTCATTAAATTTTTTAGTAACATTAACAGCGTTATTTACTAGATTAGAATTTGAATTTTCTTTCTCAGAAAAATTGATTTTTCTTATGAAATTATTATTTTTAAAATTTAAATATGTAAAACAATTATTTTCTTCATTTTTCTTATCATGATAAAATTCCAATAAGTAATTAGTTTCAATTTTAAAAGGTTCATCTTTTTTATCTTTATAAAGATTATTAAATGGCTTAACAGGAGAACATTGATCTAATCTTAAAAGTAATTCTGATGTTAAGAAAAATTCATCTTTTTTTTTCTCACTAGAAGAAACATTTTGATTAACATTTTCTATAATGTTATTTTTTGGAGAATTTGAAAATGATGATGTATTATCTGTTTCTTCTTCTTGATTTAATGTATCTAAGTCAAATTTTGGTGTTGAGATATATAAAAATGTGTTGAAACCTTTTTTCTTTTTCATTGGAGTTGTCATTGGAATTTTACTTTTTAATTATTTTTAAAATTTAATGCCGCCTTTAATACTCAAATTAAATGGTTAATTATTTTTTTTAAATGGATATTTTAGAAATTTTGAAAATAAAAATTAATATATTCAATTATTTTTGATTAATTATTTAATAGATTTTATTTCTTCTAATTTTATTTTTTAAAATTTAATTTTTAAATCAAAAAAAATTTAAATAAAAAAATAAATTAAAATTACATAAAAAATAAACTTAAATTAAATATTATTTTCATTTTCATATTTTTCTTCAATTTCTTCTCCTTGATTATCATTTCTTTCACCAGTTTTAGGTTCTTCAATACTAATCATATTACTACTATAATTATCAATAATTTCCTGTGGAATATCAACATCAAAGAATGATTCATCAATAAAACTTTTATAATTTTGAAATTCTTCTTCATTATATTCTTTATTAACATATTTATTATATAAAAATTTAATATTTTTTGCCATTTTCATAACAATTCTTCCATGAATTTCTTCATCATAACCAGGATTTTCTTTTAAATCAACAGTTAATAAAGTATTATTTTTCCTCATCATTCTAATAAATTTCTTACAACCATCTTTACTAATTTTATTATCACTAACATCAATACTTCTAATATATTGATCATAACCTAAAGAATTTGAAATAACTTCAGCAGAAACATCACTTAATACATTACCTTTTAAAGATATTGAAACTAAACCATTTGTATAATCATTTGATGTTGGTTTTTCATTTCTTAAACCAAATGCCCAAACAACCTGATCTCTTCTTTGAGTTTGTCTTGCTATTATTCTTGCTATCATATCTGAATATTTATCATTTAAATTATTATATGCTAAATCTAAAAGTGTTATATTTTCATGAGTTAATAAACCTTTTAATAATAAATCATATGCATCTATTGATATTGTACAATTGTTTATTAATAATGCTTTTAATGATTTATTACCAATTAATCCTGGTGAAAGTTCTTCTGCTATTTCTACTGTTATTTTTAAATTTGTTAATGAAAATGTTATTAAATTTAATGATAATTTTAAATTTTTTGATATTCCATGTATTATATTTTTAATCATTAAATTACGTTGAATAAATAATTCTCTTTTTTCTCTTTTTTCTTTTTCTAAATCACCTTGAGTTAATATTTTATCTTGACCATTTTTTTTTTGTTTAAATGCAGAATCTCCTTTTCTTGGATCATAAGGTCCTAATTTAATATGTGAAAAATATGTATATTTATTTAATATTTTAGCTAATGTATTTATATCTTTTAAATTAAAAGAATCTAAAAATATATTAAGTTTATCTGAACGTAATTGATTTATTATTACTGAACTTGGAGATGCATACGATTTCATACACATTTTTTTATATTCTTCAATTGCTTTTTGGTTTATTTTTACTGCTTTTTTTCTGTTTGTTGATGATGGACTTTCTAAATTTTCATTTGTTTGATTTCTTGATTGAGTTGTATCTACTTTACTTTCTTGTGTTTGTATTGTACTTGGACTTTCAGTACTAATCATTTTTTTATTATTTTTAATTTTTTTTATTTTTATAAAAATTTATATTGAAGTATTTAGTTAAAAAATAAAAAATATATATTTTATTTTTTAGGTAAAATAACTTTAATTCTATTTAACTTTAAATTGATTAAATAAGAAAAAGAAATCCATAATAAATATAATTTTATAAGTTCTTGAATTATTCCAAAAGTTAAATAGAGAGTGAATTTTTTTACAAAATAAGAACCTTCACCTAAAGGATGGATAAGACCAATAGAAATTAAAATTATTTTTAAAAGAAAAATTGTTAATTCAAAAATAAATAAAAATTCATAAATTTTATATCCAATTAAAGCATCATTTGATTTAAAAGTAATTGTAGAAACAAATAAATAAATTCCTGAAATTAAATATAAAACAGAATAAATAAATGCTTCTAAAAAATTAAAAAAATTAGTATTTAAATATGTCATTAATACATCAATTATTCCTACTATTATTAAAATAATTGAAATAAATCTAATAGTTGAATATAATGAATAACCACAACAAAATTCAATTTCAACAGTTTGAGGTTTAAAAATAAATAAAAAATATTCATTTGTTGAATTAATATTTTGAGATTGAATTTCAATTTTATTTAATGGTGTTTCTTCAATTATTATTTCTTGAATTTTTGATTCATCTTTTTTTTTATCTTTTATTTTAATTTGTTCATCTTCATTCATTATTAAATTAATTATAATTTGATAATTAAAATATTTTAAAAAAAAATGAAAAAGTTTTTTGTAATAATAAATATATAATAATTTAGCAATGTTGTTTTCCAACTAAAAAAGAAGAAGTTCCTTTAAATGATAAAACAGCTGAAATAAAAGATGAAAATATTGATGATAGTAGACTTAAACAACCAGAATTAGATTTAAGTAAATATTATAAAAATAAATATATCATAAATTTTTATAGCAAAGGCTCAAATTGATCATTCAATTCAAAATAATATTGAAGAGGAAAAAAAAGAAGATAATTCTTTAATCTTAAAATCATCATTTAGATCAAATAAACAAAAAAATGAGTCAAATGAACAAAATGAAAATAATAAAGAAAATAATAAAGAAAATAATAAAGAAAATAATCAAGATAATAATCAAGATAATAATCAAGATAATAATAATAAACAAGAAGAAAAGATTGAATATAATAATAAAGAAAATGAAAATAATGAAAAAGATAATGATAAAAAAGGAAATGATAATGAAAATGACATTACATTAGAAATAATAGGTTCAAATAGAAAAATAACAAATGAAGAAATATTAAATTCGAAAATAATAATAATAAAAGATGAAGAAGGAAATTTATTAAATGGAAAAGAAATAAAAATAAATGCAGGAGGAATGGAAGGAGGAAGAGGAAAAAAAGATGGTGTTACAATATTTGGTATTAATAATAATCAAAATAAATTTAAACATGATTTTTATTTAAATTATGATAATCAATTATCTTATCCTTATATATTTACAGTTTATTATGAAAATGAAAGTAAAAATTATTCAATTAGAGCTTTTTCAGGGAAAAATTCTAATAATAGATTATTATATATTAAATTAAATGAAAATTATTCTTTACCTTTAAGACAACAAGAAATTATTAGTGCTGGAAATATTGTTTTTCAAATTAATTTATTGACAAATAATAAAATAGAAATTATTAATTTATCTTCACCTGATTCTTCATTAGATAATAAAAAAATATTTGATCCAAATGATATTAAAATAATTACAATTGGAAGAGATAAAAATTCTACTTTTAGTTTTCCTAAAGATAAATCTATTAGTAGAAATCAGACTTCTTTTTATTTTGATGATGAAAAAAAAGAATGGAGTATTTTTGATGGAAATAAAAATAAATCTTCTACAAATGGAACTTGGGTTTTTGGTACTCATTCTTTTATTATTAAAAATCAAATGATTATTGAAATTTTAAATTCGAAGTTAAAATTTTTAATTAAAGAAAATGAGAATTGAAAAATTCTTATGTCTTTTTTTTACACAAAAATAATAAGGGAAATGTAAATAAATTCATTTATAATCAAAAAGTTATCTTGTTCTATTTCTTTTTTAATTATAGGATTAAATATTTTTTGAATAATTTCAAAAATAAATATTCAAAAAATTTAATGTATAATAAATGAGTTAGGATTTATTTTTTTAAAAATTATTTTTTTTAATTTATATAACAGTATTTAATTATTCTATAATTTCAAAGACTTTATTAATTACATTATTTTTTAAATTATATATTTAATAGAAAATGGAAAGTGATAATATATCTACAAATTCTAATGAATCATGTGATAAAAATAAATTAATTTCATTAAAAATTAAAAAACATGAAACAATTTTAAAAAATTATCATTTAGTTATTTTCTATTGGAAAATTCTTCACATTATTTTATTTTTATTTAACATACCTTTAATTTTACATTTAAGTTTTTTAGGTCAAAATGAAATAAATGTAAAATGTAGTTTTTATATTTTAATATGTGCATCTGTAATTGTTTTAAACATGTTTGGTAATTTTTATTCTTTAATTAAATTATTTCAAAATAAACCAATTGAAGCAACAAATGAAACAAGTAATTTTTGTTTATTAATTTCATTTTGTTTAATATTCCTTGCATTAATATTAAATAAAAAATTATTAGGAAAAGGAGTATATTTTTTCTTAAATAATAAAACAAATTATCAAAAAATTTATGAATCTTTATTAATGATTGTTTTTGCTATTTTAATAGTTACTTTTAAAATGAAGGAAATATATAATGATTGTAAAGATAATATTCCAAAACAATTTACTTTTATACCAGAACAAGAAAAAAATCAAATAATTAATATTGAAAATGAAGAAGATGAAAAAGATGAAAAAGAAGAAAATGAAGAAAATGAAGAAGATGACGAAGAAGATAAAGAAATAGAAGATGACAAAAAAGAAAAATTAATAGAAAAAGAAATAAAAAAATAATTAAAATAAGTAAATATTAATTTCTTAAAAAAATAAAAAAATTCATTAAAACTTTTTTTTTCTATATAAGAAAATGAAAAAAAAAAGAATAAAAAATAATTAACAACATTTCTTCTTTTTTTTCTTTTCTTTAATATTTTTATCATTATTATCAGATTTATTAATATCAGATTGATCAAGACTATTTTCTTGTAAAGTAGATTCTCCTCTTTTTGCAGTTGATGCAAGAACATTTAATTGTTTATTTTTTGCCTCATTTCCAATTCCTAAATTTTCTGTTTCTCTATTTGTAAAATTTTCACTATTTTCTTTTTCTAATTCTTCTATTAATAATTCTTTTGATTTTCCTTCTTGTATTAATGATACAAAAAATGGAAGAGAAATTATAGAACTAAAAAGCATTTTTACTAAATTTGTTTCTTCTTTTGCTGAAACTTCAAAAAAATCTAATTTTTTTTCTTCTGAAAATTTTTCTGCTTCTTCTGTTGAAACTTCTCTTTTATCTTTTAAATCAATTTTATTTCCACAAATAACAATTTTAGCATTTTCATAATTATTAACAAATTCAATCCAAGAATTTAAATTATCAAAACTTTTTTTATTTGAAATATCATAAACTAAAATAACTAAACTAGCACCTCTTATATAATTTGGAATTAAACTTTTAAATTTTTCTTGTCCTGCAGAATCCCAAATTTGAAGTTTAATAGATTTACCTTTATATAATATAGTTTTACTAAAGAAATCAACTCCTATTGAAGGTTCATATTCATCACTAAATTTTTGACCTAATAAACTATTAATTATTGAAGTTTTTCCAACTGCAACATCACCAATTAAAATTAATTTTTGTTTACTAAGTTGATAACTTGTATCAATATTTGCTTCTTCCGTCATTTAGTAAAATTAAAATATTATTTTATTGAAATTTAAATTTAATAAAATTTTTTATAATTATATTAATAATATATAAATAATATCATAAAAATATTTTTATATATCAAATATTAAATGTAAAAAAAATCATTTATTACCCAATTTATAAAAAATATGTTAATACAATATAATACTCTGAATCATTTAATATTTTATTTTTTTCCTTTTTTTTTATAATTAAAAATACCAACAATAGTGGAAATATCATCTCTTAAAAAACTTTCTGCTTTCCAAGAAAAAAGAGCTTTATTAACTAAATTTTCAGCAATTTCTTCATAATTATTTTTTTCAAAAAAAGGATAAATTTCTTTAATAACATCATTACCATGCATAACATCCCATAATCCATCAGAAGCTAAAACAACACAAATAAAATTATTATCAATGACTTTCATTTTAATATCAGGTTCAGAAATATTACCAATTAATTTAGAATCAAAATCTCCAATTGTTCTACTAATTGCTAATCCAGGATAATTTTTTTCTTTCATATAAATTCTATAACAACCTTCATATATTCCATTATAATTTAAACTTTGACGAACTATTCCTCCATTTTCAATTATTCTTTTCTTTTCTTCTTCATTATTAGGTTTATGGTCAAAACTTAAATTTTCAAATTTTAAATTATTTATGTTGTTTGTGTTATTGTTGTTGTCTAAAGTATAATTTTTTTTTATTAATATACAACGACTATCTCCAATATTTGCACAAATTATAAATTTTGATATGTGAAATAAAAGAAGTAATGTTGAACCACTTGATTTTGAATCAAAATTTTCTTTTGATAAATCTTTATCTATTGAATTTATTATATTTTTTATTAAGGTAAAATTATTTTTTGTTAAATTGTGATATATAAAATTTTCCATTATTTCATTTCTATTTTTTTTTATTAAATTATATGTTTCTTTTACTGCAAAAATACTTATAATTTTCTTTTTTAAATATTGAGAAACTAATTGTCCGTTTACTCCATGTCCATCCATTATTCCTAAAATATCAAAATTTAATTCAAAAATATTTTTTAATATAATAAATGAATCTTGGTTTATTTTTGGTTTTCCAGTATTAAGAGTTCCTGCTCTACTATATCCATAAATTTTATTTAATAAAAAATTTTTTGAATTAAAATAATTAATTAATAATTTTTGTTGAGGAGATATATTTGATAACATTTTTCTATTATTTTTGTTCATTTGAAATGAATTTGTTTTCCTTATTATTTCTGAACCCGATTTTTTACAAGTACTAAAATCTAAAGAAACTTTTCTTTTTGATATTGAATTATTTAATATAAAGTTATTCTTTTTTTCATTTTTTATAATTTTAATTATTTTACATTTATTATTTTCATTTGATTCATTACATAAATTTGCATTTTTTAATTTATTTGATTTTGTTATTGTTATATTTTTTGTAGAATTACAATTAATATAATTAAAGTTATATGTTGGAGTTTTAACGTTAAATGATAATTTTTCTATTTTTGGTAATATATTTTTTTCTTTATTTAACGAATTTAAATCAAATATAAAGCTATTATATTGATAATTATTTTGATTTGATTTATTTATTGAAGAATTTGAACTATGCTCAGTAGAGCTAAGATTTTTTAATCCATGTTTTAAAAATAATTTACCATGTAATATTGAGGCTTTTTTTTTTATAGGTAAATAATATGGTATAGATATTTTCGAAAATTCTTTTTTTATTGATGATTTATTATTATTCATTTTTTTATTTAATCAACATAATTCTTTTTAAAATTTTAGATTGAATTTTATAATAATTTCAAAACATATTATATCAATTATATAATTTAAAAAAAAAATTAAATTAAAAAATATTAAATTCTGAATTAAGAAAAAAATACTATTATTATTATTTGTTTATTAATAATAATGTTGTGTGTGAAAAAAAAATTTTATATTAATATTAATACTAAATTATTATTCCAAAAACTTTACTTAACTAAATTAAACAAATCTTCCATAGAATAAGAATTCGCTTCCCTTCTCAAATTACTAACTAAACTCATAATATCCAAATTAGAAAGAATAATACCTAATTGTGCAAATCCTCTTTGAATATCATTAGCAGTAGCATAATTAATTCCTTTAGGATCAATAACACTAAGCATTCTAACAAGAAATTCATCACCATTTTCTTCATCTATTTTACTTCTAATTTTATTAATAATATTCTTAACATCATTATTTCTAAAAACTTCAGGATTATCTCTCATATATTTTCTAGTATATTCATCACTTTCAAGTAATTTAAATATAAATTTATTAATATAAACAGTATTTCCAGGAAAAAAATCTTTTTCAGTATAATAAAGATTAGTATATGGATTTTTAATCCTTTGTTTTTCAATAAATTTCCCTGATTCTCTTCCAGTATTTCTTCCTGCCATTTCATAAACTTGAACTTCATTATCTCTTAAATAAAAAGATAACAAAAATTTCCTTTCTTCATCTGCTGGATTAGAAGAAATTAATTTAGCTAAATATCTTAAGATATGTTTATCTCTTTTGAATTTTTCAGTTATAAATTCTTTTGTTTTTCCAGTTGGATCTAAATAAAATACATTTAATAATGAATCTTCTTCTGAACCAAAACCATTATAAGGAGGAATTTGATGTAATATTCTTAATTGTCTTTGAGATGCTTTTAAATTTGTTCTTTCCATTTCAATTCCTAATGTATCTTTATACCATTTTCTTGTAAAATCATCACATCCTACAATACGACATTTTCTACCATATATATATACATATTTTCCTATTAATAAATCTTCTGGTAAATAATATTCTTCATTTTTTGTTTCTAAACCAGGACAAGATGTCATTCTTGGTTTTTTTGGTAATTTTGATTTTTTTAATAAAAGAGGAAATGGGTCTTTACCTGAATTATTTACTATTTTTTCACATACTTCTGCTTGATTATCAGCTAAATAATAATTTAATTTATATTTTTTTTCTTCTTTATCATATTTTTCATCATACCATATAATATCAAAACTAAGTACTTTTCTATCATTTTCTAAAAATTGTTTTAAACCACCATTAGGATGACCACCTCCTAAAGAAGCTTCTGTAAATTCTTTAAGTTCAGCAATATCTTTTTTAACTTTTTCATAATCTACATCTTTATATTTTAAATTATAATCAATTTCAGGAATTTTTTCAGGTGGATTTAAAACAATACCATTTCTAGTATAATATTCAAGAGTAAATTTATCACAATCACAAATTCTAAATTTTTTACCATAAAGATATAAATTTTCTCCAATATTAATAAGTCTCCAATTAATAGGACATTTTTTTGGTGATTCTAAATCAATTCTTCTTCTCTTTAATAAATTACCTTGTGGCATTCCAGAATTTTCATATTTATCTTCAATAATATGAAAAGTATCATCATCTAAATAATAAAGAAAAGTACAAGGACGAATTTTCCAATTTTCATATGCACTTTCATTAACATGTTCATTGAAATATCCTTTAAATCTTAAACATATTTTATCATATTTTAACCATTGAGGACAAATTTGTTGAGATTGTAAAACAGATGGTGATGGCTTTAATATAGGTGGAGGAGATTGGAGTTTAAATCTTGTAACTGATTTTGATGATTTCATTAAGTTTGATAATGATTTTAATGTATCTGGATCATATTTTTCTAATGATCTTGGTTTTTCTATACATGTATTATATTTATAATGAAATATTTGAGGACGATATAAATTTTTTTCGTTTTCGTCTGGAGGATTAAATAATTTTATATTGTTTGACATTTTATTTATTTAAATTTTAAAATTATCTTTTTTTTTATAATTAAATTTTGTATAAGTATTATTTCATGAAAGAAAAAAATAATTTGTGATTTATAGAAAATTTATAATTAATTATGAAAAATTTGAACCAAATAAAGCTGAAAATACAAGATCAACTTCAACACTTAATTTTGTATTTGCATATCTATCTAAATTACTTTCTCTTTCTTTCATTTTTTGATACATTCTTTTTTTTTCTTCATATCTTTCTTCTTGAATTTTTTTAATTTGTTCTCTTAATTCAAAAATAAGTTTTAATTGAATTTTATTTAAAGGATTTTGTTCAAAAAATTTTAAAATTAAATTTTCTTTTTCATGATTTGAATAATCACCTTTTGAAATAATACTATCTCTAATTTCTATAAAAATTTTTTTTGCTTGTTCTTCATCATTTAAAGTTGTAGTTTCAGAAAATTTAAATGCATCTTTATATTTATTATATAATTCATTATAAGATTTTAAAACTCTACTTTTAATATCATTTTTATTTAATTTTGGTTTAGGAGGTTCTTTTTTCTTATTTTTTTCTTTTTCCTTTTTTTTAATTTCTTCTTTTTCTTTAACATAAGTTTTAAGTTTTTTATATTCATTTTCTTTTTCTTCTTCTCTTATTTCTTTTTGTTTTTGTTTTAAAATATGTAAAGTAAGACTTAATAAATTTTCCATTAAATAACTTTTAGATTGTGAAATTAAATAATCAATTTGTTCATGATCTAAAAATTTTGGAAAATGATAATATTCTAAATTAGTATCCATTTCCATTAAATGTCTAACACACCAAACTAAACCTTCATATCTTACATCATATCCATTTTTTAATATATTTAAATAATATGATCTCTGTTCATGTAACATTGAAAAATAAACAAATTTTAAATATCCTTGTTCTTCATTTATTAATTTTAATTTATGATTATATTTATTTTTTATTATTTCAATTTCTTTTAATTGTTTTTGACTTTCTTTTGTTAATTCTTTAATTTCATATTCAAGATTATTATACATTGAAGCTTTTGAACTTATGTTTTTAAATAATGTTTGTTTATCAATTTTCTTCCCTGCTTTCTTAAAAAATTTTTGACTATTACTTAATAAATCATCTAATTCAAGAATTTGATGTTTTAAATTATTTCTTTTATTAAAACATTCTTCTTCAATTTTATGTTTTTTTTCATATATTTTATCTAATTCATATTTTATTTTATCTTTTTCTTCTTTTTTCTCATTTATTCTATTTGCAATTTTTATTAAATCTTCTCTCATTATAGATTCTTGTCTTGATTTATCATTTATTAATTTTCTATAATATTTATTTTGACTATCTTTTTGAATATCTTTTGTTTTTTCTAAATTTTCATCTTTCATTGCATCAATTGTTTCAATATCTATATTAAATGATGTTAAATCATTTTTAGTTTTTTTTTCAAAAATTGAATATCTAAATCTTGCTTTAGTTTTTGCTAAACTATTCATTAAAATTGTTCCTTCATCTTGTTTATTTTTTAAATAAAATTTTTCTAAAGTATTATTCTTTAAAAGTGGTATTTTTTTAAGTTCTTTATTTGTATTTTTCGCCGATTCCATTAATGAAGTAATATTTTCTAATTCTTTTAATTTTGATAAAGAATTTTCTTTTGTATATAATTTTTTTAAAGCTGAAAATAACATATTATAATTTTCTGCTTTATATTTTAAATTTTCTTGTTCCCAATATGTTAAATTTCTAACATCTTTTTCTTCTGTTTTTAATTCTTCTTGTTTTTCTTTTTTGTCATATGTTGAATTTGCAAGTAAAAATTTTTGTTTCTGTAATTTTATAGGTTTACGAAAATTTGTTTGTGTTTTAAAAAAATTAATGTTAGAAAATGAGTTTTGGTCGGTTTTACTATTTGAATATGAAGTTATTTCTTTTGAACTATTTTGAATTGATGATTTATCTTTTTGATATTGTCCATTATTAAATAATGATATATAATTTTTTGAATTAAAATCTGATTGAGTTATGGAAAAAATATCCATTTATTTGAAGGTTATTTAAAATATTAATTTTTTACTTTTTTTATTAATAAAACAATTATTCATAAATACATTTAAAAATAATTATTTTAAATGTGTTGTACTTTAGTATTTTTTAATTTATATTAAATAATTTAATACTTTTAAAACAAATTATACTTAATTATTCAGTAAAATATTCATGATAAATAATTTTAATAATGAAAATTGTATTGACACATCAAATGAAAAAAATTCTTTAAAAGTTCTTTCAAATGGAAAAGTGTTAATAAATATTAATAATCAAATATATAGTTTTGAGAGAAGTTCAAAGTCTCGATTTTTCAATCTATTCAAAAATGGAGAAAAACAAATTTCAAATACTATAAAAGAGGATAATATCAAAAATAATAATAATCCTGATTTATTAATTAAAAATGAATTGGATAATACTTTAAATAAAAAGAAGAAAAAAGAAAGTAAATTGTTAAAAGAAAGGAAAGGAGATTGGGTTTGTTATTTTTGTAAAAATTTAAATTTTTCATTTAGAGATTTGTGTAATAGATGTCAAAAAAAAAAAGAGGAATCAGAAATAATGATAAACAAATTTTATTATTTATATAATCACTTAACGCAAATCGATAAAATGTGTAACAAAAAAAAATAAATAATAAAATTCATAACTTTCTATAAAATGTATAATTTATTATATATATAATTAAATAGAATATAAAAAAACATTATAATATAATTTTTTTAATAATAAAATTATTTAGTTTTGTATCTTTATTCCATAATTATTCAAAAATCTATATTATAAAAATTTCAATTTAAAAAAAATAGAATAAAAAATTTAAAATAAAAATAATTATAAAATGACAGAAAAAAAAATAGTAGTACTTTTAGGTGATATTGGAGGAACTAATAGTCGCCTTCGATTAGTATACATGACAAAAGACTCAATAATAGAAACAATAGATGAAAAAGATTACCCAACATACAAATATAAAGGTTTAAAAGAAATTTTAAAAGAATATTTATCTCCTTTCAAAAATAAAGAAACTTTCCCAAAATTATCAGTTCTAGGAATACCAGGAGCAGTAATAAATAATAGAGTTTTAGGTTCATATGCTCTTCCTGATTTAAATGGTAAAACAGGAACAGAAATGGGAAAGGAATTAGGAATAGAATATTTTATGTATTTAAATGATTTTAATGTAAATGGTTATGCAATTCAAAATAAAAATTTAAAAGAAGGAATTGATTATATTTCATTAACTCCAAATATAAAACCAATACCAAATTCAACTAAATGTATGATTGGTGCTGGTACTGGATTAGGAACTGGATTTTTAACTAAAAAAAATTATGATAAATATTATACTGTAAATTCAGCACAAGGTGGTCAACAAGATTTCCCAATTAATACTGATTTACAATTCAAATATAAAGAATTTTTAAGTAAGTTTTATAAAGTTAAAAATCCTACTTGTGAAAATGCTTGTTGTGGTTCTACTATTACTTTGATTTATAAATTTATTTGTAATGAGGAAAATATTAAAGAAAATGATTCTCAATTAAAAAAAGATATTTTGGAATTAAAAGGGGATTTAAATAATGAAAATGTTAGAAATTTAAATAAGAAAATTATTGATAATGCTTTATCTGATAAATGTCCTCTTTGTAAAAGAGTTCTTGATTTTTTTATTGAAATTTATGCTTCAATTACTGCAAATTTAGCTTTGGTTACTTTATCTTTGGGAGGAGTCTATTTATTTGGTGGAGTTTCTGCTGGAATTGGAGAATATATGAAAAAAAATAATATTTTTGTAAATAATTTTATACATAAAGGTGGAATGGAACTTATATTAGAAACTATTCCAATTTATGCAGTTATAAATGAAAAATTAGGTATTATTGGAGCTGGTGAATATGCTAGACAAGCTATTGAAGATGGAAGATTAGATATGATTTTTAATTAAATTGAATTATAATTGAGTTATATAAAATTTTTTTTTATTTTTTATTTAAAAAATATATTAATTATAATTAATATATACAAAAAAAATTATTTCCAAATTTTAACTGTTCCATCCCATGATGATGAAATTAATAAATTTTGAAATTTATCTAATCCATCATCAAATTCATGATTTAAAGGCATTGGAATAATATCAGTAATAATATTTTTATGTGAACAATCAGAAATTCTTGTACAATAATTTAAAGTTTTATATTGTGATTTATCTTCTTCATTAAATTCATTTTGTAAAGAAGTATGAAATGTAATACCATTATAATTTTGATATTCACTAAATCCAATAACAGATTTTTTTGGTTCATTTAAATTAAAAAATTCATTAGATTGAACAATAATAGTATCACCAAATATACTTTTTGAATAAAAACATTTACTAATATTTTCAGGAGCATTTATTAAATAAGAAAATTGTTCTTGATTTTTTTCTTTATTATTATTATTATTTTCATCAATAATTGACCAATATCTAATTGTCATATCATTACCAGCTGAAATAATATAAGGAAAATTTTCAGATGTTGTATTCATTGTAGTAAATGCTTGTTGAACAGTTGATTGAGTTTCATATAAATTTGATAAATTTTTTAATCTTTTTGGAATATTTGAATAAAACTCATGTTTTAAATTTGGAAGAACAATTCCTTTTGTTTTTTTATAAATTATATTATCTAAATATTTTAATTGATAATAATTCCTTTGTAATTCATAATTAAATGATTTAGATTCATTATCATATAAAAATTCATTTTCTTCTTCAATTAAATCAGGTATTTCAACAGTAATAGGCTCTAATTCATTAGAATATGTTTTATTAACTTTAAATAAAATATCACAATTAAAATTATCTTGACTCCATAATCCAAGTTCATGATCTTCTGCACCAGTCCAAATCATTAAATAATTTTTTGAATTAAGATATTTATTAGGAACACCATAACCATGTTTAGAATTAAAAGTAGAAATACCAATTATTGGTTTATTTGAACAATATTTATAAGAAGAACAAATTGAATTTATTCTCATATCATAATTTAAAATATAACCTCCTAATGTACCAATATATAAACCTATATTAGAACTTTTATAAAAACAACTAATTATTCCTTTTTCTATTGGAATATATGTTTTTAATGCTACTTTTTGTATTCTTTTATCTAATACATTTAAATAACCATTTTCTTGAGAAAATACTATTTTTTGACTTTCTTGTACTTTTTTTCCTACTCCAATACAACATGTTATATTATTACAATTACTCTTTGGATTTTTTTCTTTTTCATATAATTTAACTAAAAATTCTGATGTTGTTTTTAAAGGAGGATTTAATTCATATAATTCATCATTACAAGCAAAAATAAAACTCATATTATCAACAATTCTAATTGTTTTATTGTATATTATTTTTAAATTATGCTTATTTTTTTCATTAAAAGAAAATGATTTTTTTACTATAATTTCACCATTATCATCTATAATATTCCATAAAATAATTTCACCTTCATCATCAATTGAAGCAAATTGATTATTATCAATTGGAACTAATTTTTCAACTGACTTTCTTTTATGATTATATAATGTTGATAATAATTGACCTTGTGGTCTCCATTTTCCAAATTGACTCTTTTTAAAATTATTTCTTATTGTTCTAAAATTTTCAATTTGATGTTTATAAGTTGTTGAATCTTCATTTTCAATATTTAAAAAATCATTTAATGTAACTAATTTAAAATTCACTCCAAGTGTTTTATATAAAAAACTAATTTTAAAATTTTGAGATGATGTTAACATATCATTATTAAATTCAAAAATATCATCTTCATTTGTTTTTATATTTGGTATTAAACAAGGTGATGATAAATCACCTAACCACATTAATTTACATACGAAACTTAATATATTTGCACTTTTTTCATGTTTATTTTTACTGCAAAATTTTTTAAATTGATATGGAATTATTTCATAAAAAGTTCTTGGCTTTGATTTATTTATATAAAAAAATTTTGTTGAAAAATCTTTATTAAATGAATAAACAGGTTCTCCTGAATCAAAAGTATTTTTTTTAATAGTTGTTATTAATTCAAATAACAATTTTTTTGAATTCATATCATATTGTTTAATACTAGTTTCTTTAAAATTATAATTATATAATTCAAAATCATAAATTATTCTTGATAATCTTTCCTTTAAAAATTCATCTATTATATTATAATTAATATTAAATCCAGAACTATATAAATAATTTTTCATTGAATTATATAAATAATAATGAATTTCTATATCATTCATTTTTATTAAAAGTTCTTTTGAAAATTCTTTAATTTCATCTCTTATTCTTATATTAGGATGGACTAAAAAAGGTAATAATTTAATAAATAAATCAATTGAACTTTCTTTTGATAAATAATCCATTCTAAAAAGACGTAAAATTGTATTTATTAATTCTAAGATTTTTAATTCATTTGAATTATTTGAAATTAACATTTCTAAACATGGAATAATATAACCGTTTAAAGGGCCTTCACCAAAAGTTACAGTCATTCTTGGAATATATTTTAATATTTCTCTTTGAGCCCATTGATTCTTATTTGTATTATTAATTATAAATTTTATAAAATCATCTTTTTTACCTTTACCATAAAAAATAAGTAAATCAGGTAATTGTTTAATTAATGCTATTATTATATCTATTTCTTCACTATTACTTATTAAATCTAATACACATTCAAATAATTTGTCTTTGAATTCTTTTAAAGAATTATCATAATCTTTAAATATCTTTTCTCTTTTTTCATATATTGGACTCATAAAAGTACTTATTGATGTTTTATATATTGGTAATTTATTATTTTGTTTTAAAAGATTAATCACATCTTTTCCTTCCATATTTTTTTCTTTATTTAATCTTTGTAATTTCGTCCTTAATACAGCATTTAAAAATTTTTGTTCTAAATCAATTAATTTATTTATTGAGTTTATAAAAGATAAAAGTATCATATTATTTTTAGATTCAAAAAGTTTCAAAAAAACAGGAAAAATATATTTATCAAAATATTTATATGAAATTGCAGGAAGAATTAAATTTTTATAATTGATACTATAAAATATATCAAATAAATATTGAATTGTTGTAATTTTATTTAAAATATTTTTCCTATATAAATTTTCTATAAAATATGGAATAATAATATCTAATTTTTCATAATCAGAAAATTTAAAACTCATATGTTTTAACATTTCCATTCCTACAAGATTTGAACTATCATATTTAACTGAATCTATATTTTGTAATATATAATCCATAAAAATTTTTATTGTTTGTTTGTTATTATTTTTACTAAAAATTGAATGATCTAATTTAGATTCATTTTTTAATTTTGATAAATCATCATTATTAATTATAAGATCAAAAATAATTTCATCATATTTTTCTTTTTTTTCTTTAATATTTTCCTCATTATTATTTTTATTATTGATTGCTATTCCATTTTCTTTAAAATCATTAATTATAATATATGATTCAGATAATTTATCTATTTCTTCATTTGAATCAGTGTTTTTTTGTTCTATTTTATTTTCATTATTTTTATTTTTGTCTTTATCATTTATCATATCTAATAAACTAAGTCTAGAATTTTCTTTATCATTATTTTTTTTTTCTAATTTTTTTCTTTCAATTTCCTCCTTAAATTTTTGTTCTTTTTTTTCTAATTCAATTTTTAATTTTTCAGCTTCTTCATTTTTTCTAATATCATCTTTAATATCTACAAATAAATTATTTAAAGTTAATTTATTTATAATACAAAAATTTAACTTTTGATAAAGAATAGGTGGTTTTTCATCTAATCCAAAAGTCATTTTCCAAATTTGTCTCCAATGTTTATAAAGTAAACCAATAATAATATCAGGTTTCCAATATTCTGTTGTAACAATTAAATTATTCATATGAATTAACATTTGAGTCATTGAAATAGGACAAATATCATTTATCATAATTTGAAGAACTTCTCTTATATTTATCCTTTCTTTTGGATTAATAATAGTCATTTTTCGAATTAAATTCTTTATATTATTATCATTAATTTTTTTTAATATGGATTCAATAATTAAATTATTTTTTTTATAATTTGAAATTTTTGAATAATCTAATAAATTTTCTTCAAGCATTAATTCAGCAAAAACAATTCCAGCACTAAAAACATCCATTGCAGGAGTTAATTTATATTCAATATTACTATTAAATTCACCTTTATCAACAATTCTTTCAGGAGCAAGATAACAACTTCTAAAATTATCAGTTGAATTATTTCCAAAATAACAAGTATACATTCCAATATCATCAATTTTAAGATAAGCTGGTTTATATGGTGAAATATCACAAATAAAAACAGAAGAATTTGATGTTAATAATATATTTTCTATTCTTAAATCACCATGATATATTTCTGCTTCATGTAATTGATATATACCATAAAAAAATTGAAATATTATCCATAATTTTTCTATTTTTGTCAAATATGGTAAAGTATATAATCTTTCTTTTAAATCAAAAAAAAAATTTTGTCTTATTAATATTCCAGCTCTCTCTTTATCTTCTAATAAAAATATTGGTGCTATATTATAAAATTTAGTATAACTATTTGGTTTTATTAATTTTTGTTCTATTTTACTTTTTATTATTTTCATTTTATTTAACATTGTAAAATAAATTTTTAAATCATAATCTGCCTTTGGAAATATTTTTAATATTAATGGTGCATTATCATTTAAATTATTAACTAACACAGTTTTATATAATAATCCATTGTTTATTATTTTAACTTTTTTAAGATCAGGATAATTTAATAAGAAATAATCTATATCAAGAGAAGTTTTTGATCGGACAACTTTTTGTCCCATAATAATTTAAATAATTTAATTATTTTCAAAATATTACTTAAAAAAAATATAATTAAATGGAAATGAAAATAATAAAAGAGTCAATTAAGATAATAAAAAAAAGTCCAAAATTAATTTTAATAACGATAATTTTATATATTTTATGTTCATTTTTCACTTGTAATCTAAATAATTTTTCAAGAAAAATTTTTTTTAGAAGAATAAATGAAATTGAAACAAATAAGAATTCAAATAATTCATATATGCCCCAATATCCATTAGTTTATTATTTTTTTCAAAACATTTCCAAACATTATTATTTTGGAGAATGGAATTATTTAAATATAAAAAATAATATTTTTCAACATAAAAAAGGTGATTCAGAATTTAAATTCGGAAAAAATTCAACAGGAAATTTTATAACTGGATTAGAAAGTAAAAATTCAACTATTACAATATATTTCTTTTTAAAAGATGGAGAATATATTGATTATTTTTTTAGAGGAAATTTCTCATTTTCTCTTCCACAAGGTTTCAGTGATACATTAAATAATTCAATTTCAAAAAATAAAAATTTTACAATTCAATTAAAAAAAGTTAACATGTCATATTTTATTGGAGAATATTTTGATGATTATCAAGCAAAATCATTAGAAGAAAATGATATAAATATCACTTTTGTTCCAAGAGAAAGACATTTTTCAAATAATCAAAATTACGAAATTGGAAGTACTTTATTCTCAAGAGTATATTTTTCAATTAATAATGTAAAAGAACAATTTTCAACTCAATTTTATGGTATAATGTATGGTGGTGGTTCATATACTGGAAAAACTTTAAATTATTCAATTGCTTTAACAATAATGGCTTTAATTCAAATTTATTATTCTACTATTTTTATTGGAGAAATGTCAGAAAATAATCAAATTTCATTAAATACTGATTTATTTACTGTTAGTATTCAAATTATGTGGGATTCTTTAGTTTGTGCTGTTAATTTCTTTTTAGCTATTACTAATGAAAGTTCTTCTTATGAATATGGTATGCCTTCTATGACTTTTTTTGCTTTGTTTTCTATTTTTCAATTAAGAATTTTATTTCTTGCTTGGAAAAGTAGATATAATGAATTATTATTTGATAATATATCTTTATTTAGAAAAAAATTATTTCAATTTTATACAATATTTTATTGTGCATTATTTATTTGTTTAGTTAGTATAAGATTAATTTTTGAATATTATATATTAACATATTTAGTTTTTTTCTCAACTTGGATTTTCCAAATTTATCATAGTGCAAAATCAAGTACAAAACCACCAATGTCATTTACATATATTTTTATTTTTACTTTATTTAAAATGTTTATTCCAATATATGTAAAGGCTTATCCATCAAATTTATTTGAATTACAACCAGCATATAAAAAAGTAATAATAATAGTAATTACATTATTTATTGAAGGAATAATACTTTCACTTCAGAAAATATTAGGTCCAAAATTTTTCATTCCTAAATTTTTAAAAGGTGAACAATATGATTATTATCGTAATTTAAATGAAGTAACTGAAAATGATTTAGAAAGTATTTGTGCAATATGTTTAGTTAAAATAAGAGATGATCCAACAAAAGAATCTGATATTAAATTAGAATTATTATCAAATGAACAAAATAATTATATGGATAATGATGAAGAAGAAAATGAAGAAAAAAAAATTACTTTAGGCGAAAAATTAATTAAAGCTATTGAAGGTTGGAAAAATAATTTAACAAAAAAACCTTTAATGATTACACCTTGTCATCATATTTATCATTCTATTTGTTTAGAAAAATGTCTACAATCTAAAAATGTTTGTCCTTGTTGTAGAAGTCAGATTCCTTCTATTGATGATCTTTAATTAAAAAATTAAATCAATGTTAATTTTGTTTTAAAAATATTTTTAATTTATTAAATATTAGTTTATATTTAACCAAAAAATAATTTTTAATCACTTTTAATAAGATAAAACATAAAATAAATATTATGTTTTATGATGAATTAAAAGAATCAACCATCCGAATTTAATTGAGGATAATTTTTTTACTGAAGAAAAAATTAAAATTTTTAATAGTTTATTTTAAAACAATATTTAAAAATTTTTGTTGATAAATATTATAAAATAATATATAATTTTATATAAATTGAAATTAATTTTTTATTAAATTTATTTTTTAATAAATGAACAATTGGGATGAATATGATGATATTTCAGAAAATGGAGATAATGAATTAAATAATGAAAATATTAAAGAGAAAAAGATGATAAATGAAGCTAAAAAATTATTATTTCTAAGAAAATTTTCATATACAAATATAAATAATAATGAACTTGAAAAAATTATTATCGAATGTAATTATGATGATAAATGTATCATTAAAAAAATAAATAATTATTTAAAAAATAATATTAATAAATCAAAAGAAAGTAACAAAAAATATTATCATTCCCAATATAAAAAACCAAAATATAAACATCACAATCAAAATAAAAAATTAGGATATAGAGAAAGAGAAATAGAAATTGATTATGACATAATATATAATAATAATAATAAAGAAGAAAATCAAGACAAAGAAATAAACATAATAAATAATAATATAAGTAGTAAAAGTACAAGTGAAAATTCAATTTCATCAACAAGTCCAGATAATTTAAATTTAAAACATTATTTTTCATCTGATTTAATAAATGAAGAAAATTTATCTCTTTTTTCAAATGAAAATTCATCATTAAATATCCCAAAAAATTCATATGTTTCTTATTTATTAGGTAATAATTATTTAAAGAAAGAATTATTTAATTCAGAATTAAAAGGAGCAAAATTTCCTAGTAAATTATTTCCAGGTGTTTTTTTTGATCAACCTATTGAAAAAGATTTAATTCAAAATAATAATAATGAAAATTTAATTATTAACAATACTAATAAATTAAATTACAATTGGGATTTGGTAATTAATTATTATAACAATACCACATCTACTTCATTTTAAAATATTATTTAATAAATATTTTATTTAAAATCATTCCTAATTTCTTATAAATAACATTTATATCTTTTAATTAATAAAAAAAATTTTATAAATCATTAGAATAAAAGTTTTTTTAATGACAAAATGATTAAAAAGATAATTATTTTTTCCAATAAAAAAATGGAAGTTGTAAAAACTGATTGTTATAGATGTAAACAAAATTATGAAAATCCATTAGAATTATCATGTAAACATAACATGTGTCAAAAATGTTTAACAAGAACAATATTAAAAAAATATTTAACAGAACTTCAAGATAAAGATACATTCATAATACCTTGTAAATGTAAAAATGGAGATATAGAATTGACTTTAAGTAAAATGGGTGAAATTATAAAACAAAATTTAGAACTTTCAGCAATAAAATGCAAAAATCATGAATTAGATTGTATAAAATTTTGCAAAGAATGTAATAAATTTTTATGTGAAAAATGTATACAATCACATACTGATTTATTCACTGATCATACAGTTACAAATGTAACTGATTCAAATAATAAACCAATTTCAATTACAGGATTAAATGAAAAGTGTCCAAAACATAATAAAGACTTTTCTTCCTATTGTAAAAATTGTAAAGTTTCATTTTGTACTATTTGCTTAAATGAAGAAGAAGTTATTAAACCTCATGAAGGTCATGAAATTGTTCCTTATAAAAATTATTTTGATAAAGTTATTGAAATTAGTAATAAATTACAATTTAAAAATTATGAAGAATGTAAAGAACATATTAATCAAATTGAAGGAGAATTTGATAAACAATATAAAGAGAATCTAAGTAAAACTGTTAAAAGTTTAGAAAATACTATTGAAATATTAACTAAAACTTTAGATAATTATAAAAAGAAAATGGAATCTAAATTTGCTACAAAAACTTTAATTATGACTATAATTAAAAAAGTATATTATAATTATTATGAAGATTTAAAAAATGTTAAAGAAGGAAGAGGAAATATTATGTTAATGAAACATTTATCAAATGAATTTAGTGAATTTTCAGATTTAACTTTTCATTCTGATTTAGATATAATTACATCAAAATTAGAAAAAATAAAACAAGAATTAGAAAATGAAGACATTGCAAATTGTGTAACATTTAAATATTCATTCTTTGCAAAAAAAGAATTAAAATTAGAATCAACAATTAATAATCAATTCAAACAACAAATAAATGATATAATAGAATTAAAAGATGAGAAAATATGTGTAGCATCAGAAGATAATACAATAAAAATTTTTGATAAAGAAAATAATTTAATTGTAGTATTAAATGGTCATGTAAATGGAGTACGTGCTTTATGTTTATTAAAAGAAGGAAAAATTGCATCAGGATCAGCAGATAAAACAGTAAGAATATGGGATTTACGTCAAAATAAAACAATAAATATTTTAAAAGAACAAAGTAATCAAGTTATAACATTAAATTTATTACATGGTGATAAATTAGCATCTTGTTCCTTTAGAGAAATATTTATTTATGATGAACATTTTAGACAAAAATATGTTTTGAAAGAACATTCTAATTGGATTAGAGGTATTATTCCAATTGATAGATATAGAACTGCAACTTGTTCTGAAGATGGTACTATTAAAATTTATGATAAACATTTTAGAATGTTAAATACTCTTAAAGATCATAATGATTCTGTTATGTCAATATGTTATTTAAGAGATGGTAGAATGTTAAGTGGTGATAAAAATGGAAAAATTATTATTTGGAGTAAAACACTTTCTTATCTTAAAGAATTTAAAGCACATGAATCTAGTGTTTTATCAATTAAACAATTAAAAGATGGAAGAATTGTAACTTGTAGTTCTGATAAGACTATTAAACTTTGGGAACTTGATTTAACAGAAATTTCTATTTTTAAAAATCATACTAATAATGTTAATGTAATTTGTACTTTGAAAGATGGTGGTTTTTGTTCTGGTGGTTCTGATTGCATTGTTAATATATATCATTAAGATTTAATTTAGTTTTATGTTTAAATTTTTATGGTTTCATTAATTAAAAAATATAATTTTTTTAGTTATTATAACAAGTAAAAATATTCAATATTTATTTTTAAATAAATAATAAAATAAATAAATAATTTAATTTAATAAATCCAAATAAAAAAAATATTTTTCATTCATAACAAATGGTAAGAGCATTAATCGTAGTAGATTGTAAAGGTCATTTAATGGGACGTTTAGCATCTCTCATAGCAAAACAACTTCAATTAGGTCAGAGAATAGTATTAGTTCGTTGTGAACAAATTTTAATAAGTGGAAAACATTATCGTAACAAATTAAACTTCATGGACTTTCTTCATAAAAGAACAAATACAAATCCAAAAAAAGGACCATATCATCAAGTAGCTCCAAGTAGAATAATGTGGAGAGCAATAAGAGGAATGTTACCATATAAAACAGCAAAAGGACAAGCTGCTTTAGGAAGATTAAAATGTTTTGATGGATGTCCAGTTTCAGTTAATGCAAGAAAAAAAATGGTTATTCCAGAAGCTTTAAAAGCTGTTAGATTACAACCAAGAGCTAAATATTCTGTTTTAGGTAATATTGCTAAAGAATGTGGTTGGACTAAACAAGATTTAATTTCTACTGTTGAAGCTAAAAGAGTTGCTAAAAATCATGCTTGGTATTTAAAGAAAATTGAAAATGATAAAAAAGAAAAAGAAGCTGTTAAAAATAGTGCTGAAGTTCAAGAAGTTAATAAACAATTAGCTGAATATGGTTATTAAAAATTTTTTTGGAGATAAATATTTAAATAAATTTTTGATAAAAAGAAATAATGGAAAATTTAAAATGTTTTAAAATTTATTTTTTTATCTTATTTAATTTATTATTTTATTGTGTTTTTTTTTTTGAATATAATAAAATGAAAAATAAATAAATATATAATAAAAAGTTTTATTATTTCAAGTTTTCAAAATTTATTTTTGAAAATTTAAAAAAATGGAAAATTATGAACAAAAAGCAAAAAACATTTTTACACTAATAAATAAATTCAGAACAAATCCAAAACAATTAGCAAATCATTTAGAACAAATAAAAAAATATTTAGACATCCCATCAAAAATATTAAGTGAACCAAATAAAGTTCAAATTCAAATGGTAGAAGGAATAGATGCATTTAATGAAGCAATTTCCTTTTTAAATAATATATCACCATTAGAACCTTTAAAATGGGATGAAAATTTAGCAAGAAGTGCAAAAGAACATGTTGATGATATTGGACCTAAAGGATTATTACAATATACTAGTTCTGATGGAACTGAACCTGAAGATAGAATTTGTAAATATGGGAATTATGTTGATAATTTAGGAGAAAATATTGATTTTGGACCTAATGATGAAATGGGTGTTATTGTTTCTTTAACTTTAGATGATGGAGAAGATAATAGACCACATAGAGAAAATTTGTTTGTTACTGATTTTAAAAAAGTTGGTATTGCTTGTGGAATTCATCAAACTGAATTTCAAATGTGTGTTATGGATTTTGCTTTTGATTTTATTCCTTTTGATAATAAGAATAAAAATATTAATAATAATCCAATTGTAAATTTAAATTTAGAAGGTAATAATTTTGATGAACAAAATAAAAGCTTACAAAATGTAAATGAATTGAGTTTAGCACAAGAACCTAATAATAATATTAGAAATAATAGTCAAAGTCCATTTGTTAAATTATCTCTTGAAAATGATGATATTAAAAATTATCAAGAAAAAATAAAGAATAGTAATAATATTGAAAATGAAATAAATCAAATGAAAAATATAAATCAAAATTTAAAAGTAATTAAAAAAATAGTAGAAATAACAAAAAAAATAATTTATACTTATGATGATGGAACTACAAAAGAAATAACAGAAAAAACAACTCATACATTTAATTAAACAAAATTTTAGTATAATAAAAATAATCTTTTATTATATTAAAATATTTTATTAAAAAAATAAAATATTATTTAAAATTAATTAAATAAAAAAAATATTTAAATATCTAATAACCAAAAAATGGTAAAATTGTAAGAAATAAAAAAATTAATAACAAAAATATAGTTATAAACCAGGGAAAGTTGTAATAGTCTTAAAAGGAAAAAATGCAGGAAGAAAGGGGATAATTGTAAAATCTAATTATGAAAGCAACAGAGAAAGAAAATATCCACATTGTCTTGTAGTAGGATTAAGTAAAGGACCAAGGAAAGCAACAAAAAGATCTCTCAAAAAATTAGAAGACACAATCAAAAAATATGAATCAAAAGAAAAAACAAAAGATAGAGTAAATAGATTAAAAAGTTTTGGTGTTTTCATTAAAACTTATAATATGTCTCATTTACTTGTTACTAGATATTCTATTAAAGATGATTTTGGAGTTGAAAAAGGATTAAAAAAATTAGAAGATATGGAAGCTAAAGTTAAAGAAACAAATACCAAAATTAATAAACTTGAACATGAAAAGAAAGAAGAAGGAAAAAAAGAAATTGAAGAACTTAAAAAAAAATTAGGAGAACAAAAAGATGATTATAAAGGAATGTTAAATGAAGTTAAAGCTTCTGTTGGAACTGAAATGTTTAATAGATATATGCAAGGATTTGTTAGAGGTAATAATTCTGCTGAGAATGAAAGACAAGAACATACAGAGTTTTTATTTAAAAAATTAAAATTCTAAAATCCTACTTTTTAAATAAAAAAAAATAAAAATATCAAACTCAAATTTTTTATTTAATACTCCCTAAAATAAAATTTAAAATTTAAATATTAAAAAAAAAAAAAAAAAGAAATATAAACCCATAAATAAAAAAATTCTTGTTAATAAATAAAAAAATAAATTACAAAAACCATAAAATAAAAAAAATTTAATGTGAGCATAACTCTACCATTAATTTTTGATAATCTCCACCAATATCACTTTTAATATCATCAACCATATCTTTACCATATAATTTCCTATAAAATGTTTTAATTTCAGGCATATCAATTTCATCTCTAGAAATTAAAACTCTCATAAGTAAAGAATCATTAGTACCAAAACCTTTAATAGCATCTTTCACTCTAGTAGCAAAATATTCACTTGGTGATAAAGTAGCATAAACAATTGCTCTAAAAGCTTTTTTCATATTTCCAGAAAATTCTTTATCAATTGCTTCTAAAATTGTATCACCTGTTAATTTATGATATTCTTTAGAAATTGCTATTAATTCTTGAGCTGATACTTCTGAGAATATTTTTGAAAATGTTGATTCATCTGTTCCCCATTTTGATGCTCCTTTATCATATAATAATTTTGCTTTTTGTTTACATTCTTCCATATTTGGATTTTTATTTTCACTACGTGCTCCTTGTACAATTGGTAATAATAATTTTATTAAATCACCTTTAATATCACTTTTTAAATCACTTTCTAAATCTTTTCCTATTTTTTCTTTATATTTTTCTTTTATTTTTTTCATAATAGAATTTGGTCTTGAACATATTATTTCAATTAATGAATCTTCATCTGTTCCTGCACCTTTCATTGATTTTTTTAATTGATCTACATCATATTCAATTGGATCTTTAAATAAATTTACTACTGCATCTTCTAATTTACCTCTTAATTCATCTTTTAAATCTTTTATTAAATCACGATTAAATTGACGTTGGTATGATTCTTTTATTTGAACTCTTTGCTTTTGTGTTCTGTTTGCTACTATTTTTATTATTGTTGCTTCATCTGTTCCCATTCCTTTCATTGCTTTACGAAGATCAGCAGCGTCTTGGTCTATACTCATTTTTTTTTATATTATTTTGTTTTTTTCTTGGTTTTTATAGTTTTTTTTAATAATAATACTGTTTTATAAATTATTTTTATGTTTTTATAAATTATTTTTATTGTTATTCAATAAATTTTTTGTATATTATTATATTTTTATTTTCTTTATTGTATGATTTTTTTCTTAATTATAGAAATTACCTTTTTATTTAAAATAAAAGGAAATATTGGTAATAAAAAAAGACATTAATATTTTTTTTATTATGATTAAATTTTACGTTATTAATTAAAAATAAATATTTTAGATTTAAAAAAAATAATTTATATTTTCAATATATATTTATTGAAGAATTAATTTATTTATATTATAATGG